>Ga0194062_1000118_pt1 | contig 32138 bp, 33 predicted proteins | sample SepL2225m_MetaG_FD_155481 | JGI IMG/M metagenome (GOLD analysis project Ga0194062, IMG submission 155481) | Anoxic zone freshwater microbial communities from boreal shield lake in IISD Experimental Lakes Area, Ontario, Canada - Sep2016-L224-25m | ecosystem: Environmental > Aquatic > Freshwater >... | reverse complement strand
TCTCTTCTAAGGTGAGAATTTCTTCCGAGGTGAGCTGTTTTATATAGAGCATTTATAATTTAAAAATGACTCTATCATACGCTAAACATGCCAGGCCTTAGTTAAATTAATTATTCATAAGTACTTAGTCGACCAAATACTCGAGGATTCATTTCGACGCAAATTACCTGTTTCAGTGGTAACCCCATTAGGTAGGACAGGAGCGTAAATCCACCACCATTGGCGCCGATATCGATTAGGTTCCGTATTATTCCCCCATCCTTGACGACAGTTTCAATGAGATCAGAATACATTGTACTTGTAAGGCATTCGCGCACACCATTAGCATCACCACCGAGGTGATCAACGATAATTTCTAGGTTATCTAACCGATAAATTATGCATCCAGTTTTAGGGAAAAATATTCGGTTTATTGCTACTTGAAGCCAATTATCGTATTTAGTTATTTCTTTTAATCCACGCAATTTTGACTTTATGTGCATTCTGTTATCCTTTTAAGTAATATTAACAAATAATTAGACTGTGTGCATTACTGATGCAATTATTAGGTAACTTAACAAAAAATTATGTTCCTATTAATTAAAAAACCTAGATGTTAATTTATTCTGGCTTTATATTGAGACGCTTTAGTTGTTTTAAAGCTGCGTTAAATACACATTCAGTAGAAATGGCATCTAGGCAAGCATTGTTTCTATCCTCACAAGTTTGCAGCATGCAACCGGAGCAATCTAGATCCCTGCGAAGAATAGTATGGTTTTTGCCAAAAGGCTCCCAGCGACCGGGATAGTCACGAGAACTAAATATTGCTACACAGGGCACGCCAACAATGGCGGCCAAGTGCATGCTGCCGGTATCGTTACCGATAAAAAGCGTACAGCGCTCCAATAATGCTGCTGAACCCAAAACCGAAAGCTTACCCGCAAAATTGAAGCTATGATCCTCTCCCCAAATAGTGCAAAGTCTATCACCAAGCTGTGTATCTTCTATACCGCCCACAATAGCAATTTTTAGATCAGGTATTTGCTTCAATAGAAGCCGACCGATTTCTGCAAAACGGGCTTCTGGCCAACATTTCGCACTCATTTTAGAGCCAGGTACAAACGCAATAATCTTCTGGTTTTTTTTTAGATGGCAAGGCCAGGCTGCTTCCAATTCAACATACACAGCACTGGGTAGTTGCAAATGAAATTCTGTTATATTGATGCCAATACCCACCAGTTCCAATAGCTCCCTCCACTTAGGCGACCTTAAAGGGATTTTACCATTTTGATTATTGGGTAGGGTGTGTGTGATTTTACTTGATACGTAGTTTTTGATACCTACCAGGAAACTAAAGAAAATTTTGTCGCGCCGCACTTGCCACATAGTGGTTCGTTGCACTAAGTTATAGGCGTGTACAAAATTAAATCGCTTCAGACGAAGTTGCAAAGCCAATATGGATTTAATTTCCACCCATTTGGATTGAATATTTGCATCATAAAATACTACTTCATCACAATAATTCATTCTACCAACTATATCCCAAGATGAGACATAGCCACTGGTTGTAGGATGCCTGTCGGTGAGAAATACAAACCGACAACCCTCGTGCGTACTTACAATTGCCTCAATGGCTGGGAGGGCAACTAGGGTATCACCTATCGAACCTATACTGAAAATTAAAATATTTTTTTGAATCATAATTTTTTAACTATTTGATTTATATTTAAATGTAACGTTAATATTTATATTTTGATCCCAAAAGGTAACTCTAAATAAAGACGACTACTTTCTTGTAAATCAAATGCAACCAAGTTTAACGATGGTATTGCTAGCAAAAAAGGTTGCAATTTGGGGGTTGAATACATAGTGAATTACTTTCAACAATGAAGATATCCACAAGGATAATTTAAAGCTATCTGCGTGCTGTCCTTGACGGCAATAGCAATAAAACCTTAAAGATTAAGTGAATTAAAATAAAATTCAGCACTAAACCTGTCAAGGCATAGGATATAGTATTTTCATCAAAGCGAATTGCAGTGATATACATGATAAAATTAAATAATGACGTAGCAGAAGAGGGTAAGAGGGTAATAAAATTTAGCTGAATCCAGCCCAAGACAAAGCCATACAAGACCGAAACTAAAATTAAACCAAACACACCACCACCTAGATACAATTCAGTAAAAAAACACGGGGCAGTGGATGTATTAACATCTTCAGTATTTATTGAAGAACCTCTTATTCGTTGGGTGTGATCGTTTCCGGGGCGCAATATCGGTTTATCTGGCCAAATTAGACGAGGTATAAAGGATGCAGGTATGCCGCCAAATATTTCCATAGGGATATACCCATCCCTTTCGGCTATGGCTACGGTTAAGGCATGTGATGAAGAAAGGTTTATGCGCGACATGATAGCTTCTGTGCTATTTTTAAGCGATTCCCTGTCATTAGAGGCAAAAGCTCCTGATGTAAGTTCTGTAGCCGAATAAGTTTCACCTTCATTCCAAGAAGTATTACGGACATGAGCCACAAAAATATTTACTATACTGAGTGATACGATACCAAATACTATTATGAAAACCCGCGCTGGGCCACTGGAAAATGATCTCCATGCGATGATTGTTGCCGGTATCAAAGGAATTAATATTTCGCTTTTAACGCCAGTAGTTAACGCAAAAAATGATAATGGTAAGCCTAGTAAGAATGCCTTTAATATACAAGTTCTGGATTTGCTCTTGACATTATAATGTGCTAGGAAATAAACACACCCATCAGATAAAAGGCGAAGTAGGCCAAATAATTGTACAAACGAGCCAAGCCCAACATTTGCAGTCAAAAGGATTTGCGAAATACAGCCAAATATATATAGCGTTTTAAAATGATTTATATTAGCTTTTTCTTCATGGCCAAAAAATGTTAAACGCTCAAGGCTTTCACGTACGCAAAGTCGCCAAGACGCAACCATAATTAACGTACCAAAGAAGGTAATGGCTTCACCTTTAAAAAACAGGTTTATCAGGCTACTGTCAACCGATACCGTAGCTGGCCATGCATCAAAACGTGTGTCATAAATGAGCGTATCGAAGCAAAATAAAAGCCTAAAGCCCATCGATAGAAGAAGAATTGCAGAACCAAAACAGCCATATCTGGCAGTGCCCCAGGGTTCGCGCTTCCAATAACTATAAAACGATATTGCCGCTATAAGGTGCAGTCCTACTAGTGTGAACTGCTCATCAAGCAAGTCAGAGGCACTTAAAAGACCAAGCAGCAGGAAACCCGTAATATAGATAGAGCACGCAATTGATATGTTTTTTAATGTACTCGTTAAATGAACCTCAACGCGCCGCCGTTGGGAAGTAAACTTGCTGTGTGTAAAGCTAGGTGTTTGCACTATAGGATTATTGGTAGTCATGTTTATTCCATACAAAATTTACTGATACCCAAGTGTGTTCAATATTTCAATTAATCTATTATTATAACTATACCCAGATTTTAAACATCGTTGATACCCAGCGTTAGCAATCGCTGTCCGTTGTTCACAATGCCCAAGATAATATTTAATTTTGTCCAGCAGTTCTTCAACATCTTCAAAAAATTCGGCCTCTGACCCTTCAGTAAACAAGTCCTGATGCTCTTGCGTACGTTCTGCCAGCATAAAAGCACCGCATGCGGGTATTTCCATAGTTCGTGTTGTTTGTAAATCGCGGGCAAGTTTATGCAAAAAGCATAAATTTATTTTAGTGGAGCAAAAAACTTTTGCAGCGTTTTCAGCTAGAACCCAACCGGGTTTGATGATCAAATTTGGATGAATGTTGACATAGGGTTCCCAATTTGGCCCCCAGATAGTGATAATAACGCCTCTCTTTGCAAGAGCTAACATGGATTCAAAGCGAGCCTTCTGAAAACCACCCAGAAAAGCCACATCTGATCCCCAAAGCTTCTTCTCAGCGTTACTTAACTCCAAAGGCTGATATGCTATTGAATCATAGGCATTCGAGAAGAATTTTACATCACGTGCACCTAGTGCTTTCAGTTCTTTTACATTATATGACTTGGTTGTAAGGTGCACATCATAAAGTGGGATACTCTTCAGGTAATTACGGGATTGATTACCACGTATAAGCATATCGTCAATAAAGTATGAAACTAAATAAGCGGAGGGCAGTATGTGCTTAATTTTCCTTAAGGTATCCGGCTTAATCGAAAGACCTTTTTCTATCCATACTAGGTCAAAGTCATTCGTATGTATTTTTACAGAAATCTGGTTGTTGACATCTATTAGATCCAAACAAAAACCCAAACGAAAACTGACTCTTCTTAGAAAAGAGAGAATCCAATTTTTTGTTGAAAAAAAAGTATTAACAGCCTGCACATGATGACCCAGTAGTTTAAAAGTCTCCAATCGCTGTTTAGAAGTACTGCCTTCATCCAAAGGCCCTACGAATAAAATATTTATTTTGTCCATTCGTTCGCAAGAATTAAAATTATATAGTTACAAATCCAATCGTTTTGCATTACGCAAGTACTGGCTTTAGTGATGCCGGAGGAGCAATCGTCAATATCCCAGTTGCCGATCAACTGGCGCGTTTTTTTACCCATTTCGTCGCGTAATGCTGGATCATAGCCCTAGGTATAAACGATACCTGTCCCCCATGCTCTCAACAAAATCTGGTGCAGCACCTACTTTACTACTTACCATGACGGGTAACCCCGCTTCCATTACTTCATTTATAACTAATCCCCCATGGTTCTACATAGAATACAGGAAAATCATGGAGAAGTTATTGCAGTGATTTACAAAAAATTTAATTATTATCCGCGCAACTACCAAATGAATATAGTAGAAGTGCTCGCTATCGCTATATCTTAACATGAGTAGATAGGAGTCGCTGCTGCTGTCATTGTGTCTTTTTGCTCATAAAATAAAATTATAATTCAGTACATTTTGTTTGCCTATATTTCTCGGCATCCCAATCTAGTAATTCTGCAATTGAGGCAGGTGGTAAAGCAACCAGTTTTTCAGTAACAGGTTGTCTAATCAAAACATCGTAATAACAACGCAACTGTACCTTTTGCGCAGTTGTCGCCGATTTACTTATATAGACACCGGTATCCACATCAAAAAGAAATGCTGGTTTATTGGTACTTACAGCATCCAAATCAGCCAAGTTTATTGTGCGCCCCACAATGGCAGCCCGATCGCCCAGAAAAACAGCGTGGTCAGGATATAGCACCCATTCGCGCTCAAGCCGCGATGAAAGATACCTATTGGTCGCCAGTTGATTTACCTCTGGATCGCTACACAAGATATAATTTTGTGATTGCAAAAGTGAAGGTGATACACTAATGGATCCACCCATCAACAATGGATCCATGTTATTTTTTAGAAGTGTTATCAGTTTCTGCAAAATAATTTCAATATCACTAACCCCCCCCCCGCCAATCACGACACCATGATTTTGCAAAAAAACAACGTTGGCATCCGGTTGCCGCAACAAGCTTGCCGCTACTTCCTCTGCAAGTTCCGCACCTGGCTTAAAGTAATCAACACTGCACCACTTGATAGACCCATCAATTAATTGTTTAAACACAGCTACATAATTTGCTCGTACTAAATGTGCCAATATTTCAACCGCATGTAGATGTACCACCACTTTATGTGGCAACAAGGCATGGAGCAATGTCTCTATTGAGGGACGTAGTTTTGAGTCGCCAATTACTTTAGGAATTGCATAAAAATTTCTTTTTGCAATTTCCAATCGCAAATCATTAAGGTCAACAGGGATAAAGATGTCTTTTGTCTCTGCATCCACTAGCCAAGTGCCGGAGGCCTTTATCCAAAGAGTGTCATCATCTTTCCATGAAACATTTCCACCGGCGCCTTGGACAAGTAAAGGGTCTCTACCAATGGTAGAGCAGTATTTTATTACGGTGGCTTGTAACGTATGGGTTATATTGTTCATTTAACATCACCCAAGCTAGTTATCAATCGTCTAAGTTCATTAAACTCATTAAATGCAGCATCAGGGGTATTTTCATTAATACCAAGCTCAGTGCCTTTATGCAGTTTTTGCAATGTAACGGCATTGATTTTTTCCCGCGCACCACGTATGTCATTCACTGGGTTATCACCAATCATCCATATACAGTCACCTTTCGGACGCATCTTTTCCAGTGCAATATGAAAGGGGGCTTCATGTGGTTTATCAAATCCTGCTTCTTCACTGGTTACAATATAGTCAAAATAGTGATCGAGCCCGAAATAAACAACTTTTCTGAATTGGATTTGTGCGGTCAGGTCAGTCACAATTGCAGTAGGGATGCCGAGTAAACGGATATCATCCAACAATTCTTTGACCCCATCAAACAAGATAGCGTTACTTAAAAAAGTTCGCCAGTAGGTCTGCTCAAAATCCAGCGCCAATAACACTTGGGAACCCAAGCCCATAATCTCAAGCATGCGCTGTAGGTAGAGCAAGCGACTATGTGAGGCCGCCGTATGTTTAAGCCGGGTTTTGACTTGGTTTCTGGCTTCATTAAATGCCTTGTCGAATTCTTCTGGGGTAATTGAAAACGTACTGGCAACTTTGTCACGTACTGTCTTTTGGGCAGCAGCGTGTGCTGGATCATAAGGATACAGGGTGTTATCCGTATCAAACAAAAAGGCATCGGGCAGACGAGTAAATCGCGATGGGGTATTGATCTTCATTGTATGAATCGCTTTGTCAGAACTTGGCTGATATGGGAAAGAGTGATTAATTGCATCAAGCCCAGCACCCCATCTTGCCATTTTGGTTGTAAGTCTAAGAATTCCAATACGCTGGGACACAACATCTCTGCCGCCATTGCAATATCTGCAGCAGAAGATTCACCCTCTATAGTGATTTGCACTTCAGCGCCATCATCATTTACCATGAAGTCGACATGTAGACCGCACACGCCAATTAAAACCCGATTTAGCGCAAGTACGTTTAACCCGTGGCGGGTTTTTGTCACCAATTTTAATCGTGGTGCCTGCTTATCGTCTAGGTCTTCCAACAGACGAGGCTGCATGGGCTGTAAGCATAGAATCAGGTCCGCGTAGGCCGCTTGCGGGCGAATAAAACGTACAGAGTCGGCTTCCCTTTTTTCAAAGGCGTTAAGTACTCTCTCAACAGTATGCCCACGCTGCCCGACATCGCGTTTGAGTTTGAAGTACCGTCTCAAGTCTTCATCAATATCTAGATAGACCTTCAGGTTGAAGCATTCCCTAAGTATTGGTAAGTAAAGCGCGTGTAAACCGCTGGCGATAATAAAATCGTTGCTTTCGATTCGGAATGGTTGGCTCATCCTCCCTGTTTGATGATCGTATTGCTTGGTTTGGATGTGCTTTCCATCTGTTAAAGAAACGAGGTCTCTGCTAAAACCTTCCAGATCATTGGCCATGGGATTTAGATGAGTCATCACTTGCCATATAGGTTTTTGTCTATCCCATAGATGGTAATCGTCTCCCGATAAATTAACCACCGAGTGCCCACCAAATAGCCCCTTAAGGGCTTCTGCAAACGTGTCTTTCCCTGCGCCGGAATCGCCTCCGATACCAATCACAAAGGGTTTTCGGCTCAGCCGGAAAAAATCATTCCTACTGATCGCCTCGCGCCAAATACGGATTGCCAACACGATGCCAATGGCAACCATGACCGTGTGCAAAAGTGACCCCGCGCTGACTAATTGTGTTGATAGGTGGATCACAGGACCTAAATCAAAAACCTGCCCATTGGCTAATTGGAGTGGTGTCATCAGCAGTGTGCTCAGCACATACAGCACCGAAAAAATCGCGACCAAAAACATCGCAACACGGCCACTCATGGCCTGATAAAAAGCAAGAAAAGGCATGCACCAAACAAACCAACCTGGCGAGGCTGGCGTCATTAACACCACCAAAAGAAACGCCATACCAGTAGTGGCCTGAAATAAATCGAAATTAAGGCGTCGCACCCGCCACACCCAATAAAGCATAACCAGGTAGATCAGCGGCACCACATACACCGTGGCCTGTCCACCCATATTAATTGCCAGGGTATAGACTTTGCCCATTTCCGGATTGCCAAACAACATTTGCAGGCCCGCACCAGAAAAGAGGAAGGGAATACCCAGTACCAACATCCCGATGCAAAAGCCCAAGACAAACATCCCCAGACGTTGCCGGAGCGCTTTGTGGTTGTACAGATAGATTGCGAAAAAGGGCAACGCAATAACCATGCTGAGCTTGGCTGAAATGGCGGCTGCACAGAGCATACCCGCCAGTTTAAGTGAAACCCGTCGGATAAAAAATATCGACAGGGTTAACAGCAAAGCCGGTATCACATCATTAAGCCCCAAAGCATAGCTGGCAAAAATGACGATGGGGGATAACCAATATGCCATTAAAAGTAAGCGTTGCCGCCCCGGCAAAAGCTTATCCAGCGTGTAAAACAAATAGAAATCAGCAGCGAGCAGGGTTAGTTCATAGCCATACCGCAGCGGCAGGCCGGTGAGTTTGGCCATCAGCGTTATCGGCAAAAAAGCTAACCACATGGCGTAACCGTAGGGAAATGCAGCAATCGTTTCGCCACTGGCCAACCATGTTGCCCATGGATCAGGCGTTGGCGTAGACATGCTAACATCCAGAAAAGGTACATACCAAACGGATACAGGTGCAGGTGCCATGCCAACAATGAGCACCAAACGCAGCGCCAGTCCGATGAAAAACATCGGTTGAATATAGAGCTTCTTCATTTTGGGCTGATCATTTTTTCCCACAAGTCGGGGCGTTTTGTACAGACAGCGTCCGCTTGTATATCGCGCTCAACCAGAAGTTGCATCAGCGGAGGTATTTCTGTCTCTGCATCACGCCCCTGTAGTTCGGGGGAGACAAGACAAAGCTTGAAGCCTGCGTTCTTAAGGCGCAGCGCATCTTCGTAGCTGAGTGGAAAATAGTTAAAACAATCTACCCAAACCCAATCCACTTTGCCCTCCAAAGTCAGCGCCGTTTCTATCACTTCAAATTCGGATACGCGAACAGCGCAACGATGCTCGCCTGTTTTAGCCCATTTCACAAGAAAGGGAAACGACTGGTCGAGAAAGAAATAATCCTCGATTCCATGGGCTTGCATTAAACTAATTAACCTGCCCTCAAGCCCTTCTTCTTTAATATTCAGTATCAACGTGCCATGCTGATAAGCAGCAATCCAGTCTTCGAAAGATTCACCCTCTACAAAAGGATCGTGATGGATGATTAGTTTTTCGCCACGGCTACGGATATCTACTTCGATGCCATATTTTTGAGGTGTAGCGTTAAGATCTTGAATTGTATTGCGGCGATGCGATATGATCTTCATCTTTTAATAATCTTTCTTAATTGCCAGCTAAAATCAATGGTGCGCTTGATAAATTTACGTTTGGCAGCCCAATTGACGTTCCAGTGCGAAACGCCATGCGCACGCTCACCAAACTTTACGGGAAAGCGATGTATTTCAAGACGATTGTAGTGAGCCAGATAGTAGGCATAGAGATCAAGCGAAAAATCATGAGGTGGTTCAAGCCAAGTCTCGAAAAATCTGCGTGAAAACAGTGTGGGTTGTGCATTGATGTCCCACAAAGGTTTGCCAAGTAGTAGCGTTTCAAAAATACTCATGCCGAGAGTAAAAACCACATCAGCTAAAGGCCGTCCATAACGTCGGCCTTTTACAAAGATATCCAATCCGTGCTTCTCAAAAAACTCTAATCCTAGTAATGTGTCCTGAGGGTCGGTCTGCATATCGGCATGAGTCCAGCCGAGGATGTCACCTTTTGCAGCTCTGAGACCCGTAAGAATACCAAATCCATAACCCTGATTTTTTTCCACGCGAACGCTACGACAGCCAGGGTACAAAGACAGAAGACTAAGGAGTACCTCGGAGCTATTGTCTGTTGAGCCATTATCAACCAGAATGACTTCAATATCGGGGTGGGTAACCACATCCTTGCATCGATCTAATAACAAAGGGAGATTGGATGCTTCATTGTAGCATGGGATAACAAGAGAAAACTTCATTCGCTTTTCTTAGAAACAACGTAAACAGTGCCACCCATGCCATATGTAAAAACATGACGCACTTCTATTCTGTATTGGGTAATAAACTCAAAAAATGCTTTAGCAACACCCCGAGATTCACTTCCACGATATGAATAGAAATCGTCAAGAATAATAAAAGTGCCTTCCTGTATCGTTGGCAATGAAAAAGTTAAAGCTTCATTTGCACTAGAATATGTATCACTATCTATAAAAATAATCTTTGATTTTTCGATACCGAGATTTTTGGCACCATCTTTTAGTGACTCACTAAAAAAACCTGGAATCAACTTAAATATGATATTACTTCCAGTAACGCGACGTACTCTATTATTGACCGCAGGCAGACTGGTTGTAAAGTTTTCATCTGTATAGAAAGGATGTTTATCACCCTCGTTTAGCTCTCCAAAACCTGAAAAAGAATCGAATCCGTAGAATTTTGTATTGAGCGTTTTAGGATTCAATTTGGCAAGTTGCTTACAACAACGAACTGAATGGCAAAAAGAACTGCCAGTGAAAACTCCAAACTCAAGATAATCACCCTCTACATCTTCGATTGCAGAGAGATAGTGTACTTTTTTTAAGGTGTGATATTTTTCCAAATTATGCACTATTGCTGGATTAACTCCCGCAATCAAAGTTGAAGCCCAATCTTGCAAAAACTCCAATTTAGAAATAAAGCCGAATTTAGTTGCCATTATTTTTCTCTCTCCTATTAAATACTAACCACTTTTGTCCAATGAAATTATTAATTACTGCAAAGATGGCACCAAAAAACCAGCATATTCGATAATCCAAATTCGTAACCCTATCTAACTGCTCAATCAAAACGCTCATACCAAGACCACCAACCGCATAAACAATGAAAAATCGAATTATGTTTTGTTTGCTTATCTTAAATTTACCACCAAATACCCATACTCTACCAAAATGATAAGAAACTATAAGCCCGGCTGAATATCCAGCAACTGAAGCAGAGAACAAAGAAATCCCCATTGAATGAATTAAAAGATAAACACCAAAGTTCATCAAATTTGACCCTATACCAACAACTAAAAAACGACATAGATCTTTATTAATAAACATCAGATTACGATAGTAATAAGCTCAGGAACGGTAGTCATATAAGTAGTTTCAAGTATTGACAATGCTTCATTAGAAATTCTCTTATCCTGCTCCAAGCGATAAGGATGACTTGTCCACTTATGAAAACAAGATTGCCAATAGTTAAAGGTACGTAAATCATTGGGGGTGCCCCAAGAGAGATAGTTGTCGACTTCAAATAAATAGCATTTTAAGCCCAACTCAATGGCATCATTGATACAGGAGTCTATATAAAACTCACCGTTAATACGACCATTACGTGCCATTAGATGATTAATCACCTTATGAAAATCTTCAGCACGTTTAAACGTAAAGGTGCCTAAAACGATAGGATCAGTACTAGGTGACTCAAGAGGTGTTTTGACAGAAACTTTATTAATTAGATTGTTTTCATTGGCATCTATCCAGCCATACATCTGTGGATTGCGGATTGCATTGGTATGTCCACGTACGCCCCATACAATAATATCTACATCGGGGTTATCTATTAAGGCCTTGAATGTTGAGTTGTCGTATAACGCACCATTATCACACGCACCAAATGTAATAGGTGCCAAAGTACAACTTAGGTTTTGCTCAAGCACTTCTAATCCTATCAATGCCGTGCAGGCTTGTCCTTCTGTAACACTGGTTAATGTTTTTATAAATGCATTTGGATAGATTTTTTTAAGTTCAGCAGAGATTTCTTGATAGCCAAGCATGTCGCTTCTTAAAATAAAGACGTGCTGTGCGGCATTAGGTAAATCATAAGTTGCTTGAGTAACCATGGGTTTACCTGAGACAGGAATGAGTGGTTTAGGAGTACTATACCCTTCATCTACAAAACGTTGTCCTAACCCGGCCATGGGGACTACTAAAGAGCCTATTGCTTCATAAGGCTGACTTTCTTGTGGTGTTACTAAGCGTCTAAAGGTGGTAGACCAATTATTGTATTCAGCAACATCTTCAGGTGTACCCCATTGCATGAAATGTTGTAGTGGATAAACTGCAATGGGTTGCTTGGCTTCAAGTAAAGGTTTGTAACTCAGGCTAACATAATATTCACCGCCAATATTATGTCCTTGATCCACTGTCATACTAAATGCTTCACTCATTATTTTTCCTGAAGCGAAGTAGTAAGTTCCGCTAGAGGCAAATTCTTCCATGCGATTATCGGTATAAGGTTGTTTTTCTTGAATATCTAGCACCCAACCGCTATCTACACGCATATAAGCGTAATTAGTACTGCCTAGCGTATGGGGATGAAAACCCTTGTAAGCTGGAATAGCGCCTGCACACGCTGTTTCGGTGACAAAGCTTTTGAAGTGATACCAATCCCAATAGCAGGTAAAATCACAATAATTAACGATGACTTGACGATCCAGATCGAGTAAATGTTCAACTTGACGGACTGCGTGGATCGGACCTAACTTGTGTGCTGGAATACCAACAATGCGACCAGTTGGGCAATATTGGTTAATAACTGCTTTCATTTGATATTCTGGGTTATCCAAATGATCCTGGTTACAGATAAAAATAAAATCCTGCTCGCCAGAAAACATATCTATAACGTGGGCAATAATAGGTTTGCCATCAATTTTAATTAAGGGCTTAGGTACAGTATAACCAGCCCGACGGAAGCGCTCGCCAAAACCAGACATGGGGATTATTATTTGCATTAGTTTGCTTTCGATTAATAATGTGTATACAACTTGGCACTATATAGATAGACGGTATTGGCGCCATTTTGAGTTTTATCACTAATATCAATTTGTTGTGGGCTTTCAAATGAGAAAACTCTTTGTATATCAGCGACACGAATTTGATAGTTAGCGTACCCGCAGTCTTTGGCAAAATCATTGAATAATTTACCGGTATAAGTCTCATCCGTCAATTTACTCGAATTTTGTTTAGTGTATATACCCAGGAGCAAAACCTCCTTGCTTTTTACTGCACGCTTAAATTTATCGCACGGCACAGACTCATTAACATAGATAAATTTATCTTTTACAGTGTCAAAAAAAACCAATTCAATTCCGTCACCAATTATTAAATCGGTATTGGATAATAGGAAATATTTAGAAATCACCTCTTGAGATAAAGGATCATTTCGTTGATTAGAAAAGCTATTAAATGCTACCAAGGATATCAGCGCGATAACCAGTGAAGTTGAAAATAGACTTAGTTCAAACCAAGATTTCGAAAATTTAGACGCAATCCATTTTAATCCAAACGCAACGCCCAGTAACAGTGGAAATAAATGATATAGAGAATGTCTTGTTGGAGAGAAAGAAAGTGCACCGAAAAAAACTAAGGCAACAACTGTAAATATATAGATAAAGAGCACAAGAAATATGAGAAGGTTTTCTGGTTTTCGTCGAGTAATATAAAGCGCAATTAATCCTAATACAAATAACAAGGTTAGAACGAACCCCATCCCCAACGTAAACATACTTTCTGTTTGTATCGAAGTCGCTATAGTATATATATTATAAAATGCGTGTTCGAAAAAAAGTCGAAGTAGATCTATAAATCTCTCATAATAACTATGTCCTGTAACAATGTATTGATTGGAGGGGCCAGCATTATAATGATGGGTACCGCGACCAAAGTTTTTGATTAGAAAAGGCAGATAATAAAATCCCAGCATGATATTCATAGATACCAAACCAATGCACCTTTTTGCCGCTTTTTTAATTCCCAAATATTTAAAGTCAACAATCAATAGCGCTAATACACAGGCAACAGCCAGGAATACACCCTGATACTGCATTCCGATACCGATGGCCATAACAATAGATCGAGGAAATATTGCCTTTAATGTAAAAGATTCATTTTTATAAAGTGAGAGAGTTGCACCAAAAATTAATACTCCTGATAGCACACCAATAGCATAGGACTCCATTTGAGATGCAAAAATTCTAAGCTCCAACGACATCCCTAAAATTAATACTAGCGAGGAAGTCAAAGCCGTGTTGTTGTAATCAAGATATTTTCTTGCGGCCAAGAGATACACGAAAGCCAGAACACCCAAAATATAAAAAACAAATGAGGGCAGACGACCTGCGTACTTGGTTGCTTCATAGTTATTGGTATCAAGTGTTGATAGACTTATCTTTGTAAAGATGAACTGAACGGGAGCATAAGTCCAATGCGCAGGCACCGCCACATAAGAGTAGATAGTATCTAACAGCTCACAGGTGCTCGGGTCTGAAGCTATTTTCTCGTACAGGGTTTTTAGACCAGGCATTACTGAGTATTTTTCACGTTTTTCATTAAGCGTGTCACACAGCTTTCTATTTATTAGAGTATCAGCAACGCCAATATCGTCGATATGCGTGAAATGTGTACTTACGAGGTTATTTGTTTGGTAAAAGCTAAATAGCAGTACTAATGTGGTAATAAAGATTATTAAATGATCTTGATAATTTTTCATAAGGCAGTTGACAAAAAAACCACGAAGTAACTAGTATTATCTGCTGCGATAGCAAAACCGGACTTATTGCTAACACATAGAATACATGATTGTAAATCGGACATTTTATTGATTTGGTAAATTTGGTTTGCTTAAATATGAGCTTTTTAGTCTAAAAGTGATAACCCTTGGAATTTGTTATCAAAATCGTGCTGACAGTTAGCAATCGTTGTTCTTAGAACTATTATGTTATACATGGTAAACGTTAAATCAATGCATTAGCTTGGTAGCGGCTTCTACTATCCCTGATGCACACATGGCAACATTCCAGTTATTGATTAACTGGCGTGCATTTGTGCCCATTTCGAGGCGGAGTGTTGGAGATTTTAGCAGCATCTCTATTGCTGATGCCAATGCTTGCACATCGCCCCAGGGAAACACAATGCCTGTACCTTTGCCTTCAACCAGATCCGGAGCTGCCCCCACTTCACTACTGACAATGACGGGTAATCCCGCTGCCATTACTTCATTTATCACCAAGCCCCAAGGTTCTGAATGCGAGGGTAGCACAAATATATCGCTGGCTGCATAAAGTTTTGGTAGTTGACTTTGATTCTGAAAGCCTATAAAGCGAATCTGCAGGTTGTTTATTGATGCTGCCAGTTGTCGTAAGTGATTCTCTTCATCACCAGAACCAGCAATCACGAGATATGCAGCGGGATATACGTCAGCTATGCGTGCAAAAGCCTGTATCAAATCCTCAGTACTTTTTCGTTTTATTAATTTAGAAGCAAAAAGAACGATTAGACTGTCACTTGCCAAGTTAAGTGTTTCCCTGAGCTCAAGGCGATAGCGTTTATGTAAATCTGGTAACACGGCAAAGGCGTCATTTTGCACGCAGAAGGGCGCAAAGTATAAACGATCAGAAGGCACACCCAGTTGCTCGTAGTAAGCACGATTGAGTGAGCCAATCGTCACGAATCCATTGCAGTAATTGAACAACATACGTTTGAGGTAAGCTTTTAACCCTGTCATTTTATGATTTGGCTGAATGCGTGTGTCCCCCCGCATCAGCACTTTCGTCCCTAAAAATTTAGCCACGATTATTGCCGCTATATTTGTGAAGCTATTGTAACCATGCAGCAAAAGGACATCGAAACGATTGTGTACCAACTCGCTAATAACGCGCCACTGTACTCCTTCAATCTTGTTTTTACTGGACAGGAACTCATGTTTATAGCCATCAAGTAAAGGAATATCCCATTTTACTATCTGATCAAAGCCTGGGTCATGATAAGCATCGACCCCGACTCGGGTCCGGTAGAGAACAGTCAAGTCTATACCCTCTGTCTTGGCTAGTTGCCGATAGACCGGCACAAAATACTGGATAGGATGACTGACGAGCATACCTAGCTTAATTTTTGGATTTTTAGGGTAAGCTTGCATGAATATTATAAATTATGTGAACTAAATTCGTAGTGAATTAAGGTCATTATATCGACCCATTAACAAATTTTGAATGTTTATTGTTATCTAATCTTAGTTGGGCAGCAAAATAATAAAGATTGTGTTATCCTAAGAAGGATTTTTATTCCTCAATTACTTTATCATACGGAACATCATATCTGCTGTATAAATACCACCTTTAGTTGAGGCGTGTTCAATCATTAAATAGCTTTTGATAATATGTCTGATAAATTGCCACAGGCCGTAGCGGATACTACTGATGAAACCATAAGGAATTGGTCCACGCTCTTTGAATTCGACTTTCTCTCCAAAACCCACTAAGCGCGATAATTGAAGTACACTGCTGGGTGTAAATGCATTTTGATGTGTGATGTCCCAATAACGGGTCATGCCACCAAAAGGCGATGTAGCATTTGGCACCATCGCTACGAGTTGACCGCCTTCACGCAAGGTGTTATAAGCACTTTCGAGAACCCGTAAAAGTGTGTCCTTATCAAGATGTTCAAGAATATTAAGGGCGTAAATTTGGTCAATTGATTCAGGGGCACATTGTTCCAAATAGTCGGCGATGTCTTGCAGTATAAACTGTGCATCGACTCTTTGGCGAGCGAAATCAATTTCCCCTTGGCTCATGTTGACTCCTATAACAGTTTGAGCACCTGAGTCACGCGCTAATTTACATAGCTCCCCTGTCCCAGAACCCAAGTCAACTACATTCTTTCCGCTTACTTCAAACCAAGTGCCGAGTTGACGTCGCAGCCCTAATAATGATTTTGAAACTGTTTCAGAATCTTGTGAGCTTCCAATTGCAGATGTAGTTTGAAAATAGTTTTCAATTACTTTCTGGTGTGCAGAGTTAGCAGGTTTTTCTTTCATATTTTGCACTTAGCATGTAAGGTTAAAAGTTAACAACAGTTATGGTGTTTCATCTGTCTAAGAATAAGTAGATTTTATTAAGGCAATAACCATAAATGCGTAGTATTTTTTGATATTTAGGCATGGCATGTCAAAAATTTTTAAAGAAGCAAGTTGCGTGATTTAGTAGTTTGCTTGTGAGGCGTGGGAAAGTATTAAAATTCAAAATAATCGGTGAATAGCATAATATGGAATTGTCGCATATGTCCTTAATAATTTGTATAAAATAGCCAATGATAAAACAGGGTAACTAATAATGCGCGTATTAATATCAGGCACTAGAGTTAAAAGTTTGAAATCACGGTTTGCGGCTTTAATTGGAAATAATATTAGCTCATATAACTTATCTAGTGACATAGAGCTTCGCCTCTTAGAACTAATACCGCTACCCACTCTGTAATAAAAAATGGCATCACTAGATACTATTGTGCAATCTAGTAATGCCATGAATAGAAAATACAATTCATCGCCATTGGGCGTGTATTTGGATATGGAGGTCCTGTAAATCGAAAAACATCTTGAGGTTTTAATGTATTCGGTCGAATAGAGTCCATAAAGCACATAATTATGTGCAGTAGGTGATGATAATATTAAACCTAAAAGTCTCGCTATTTTATGAATATAAAATGCTTTAGGAATAGGGTTTTTTGTCAAAATTCTACCATCTACATCGATTTTAATTGTTATGCCGTAACTTATTGTCCTTGGTCCTGCGTTTTTCAATAATGTTTCTATCCATTTTATATCCCATTTATCGTCAGTCGCTGCCCACATGAAATACTCTCCTATTGCCTCGTTCAACACAAACTCAAAGTTTGTGACAGGCCCTAAATTTACACTTTGCCGTACATAGCGAACACGATTATCTTGATTAGCATATTCTCGGCAAATAGCTTCAGTACAATCAGTAGATGCATTATCAGAAATAATCAGCTCAAAGTTAGTAAATGTTTGTGCTAGCAGTGAGTCAAGTGCTTCACGAATGAACTTCTCGCCATTATAAATCGGCATACCAATACTGACTTGGGGGTTCTGTTTTATTGTCATGGCTTTTGATTATTCATCTGGAAAATAAAATTTGTATATAAGTTCGTAGTTGTTGTCGCAGCAGTGGCGCGGCAAGTGTTGCTAGAGTTACGCTCAGGATGGTAGCAAAAATTAACATCCCAAACGCTCCGAGAGGCCTAGGTGTAGGAGGCGCAATCCAATGTACCAACAGGGTTCCAAAGGTGGCTGCTAGCAATGGGGAGAGGAGATCATCGGTATACCAGATCCACTTTTCACCTTTCATGATTTTACGGTACATAAAGTGAACACCTATCAGCAAATAACCTGTATTTAAACTTACCCATATCCATGCTGCGCCAATGGCACCATAGTGAGGGACTGCCCAGAGAATAGCAGGTACAATGAGCAACACTGAAACTAAGTTAATACGGATGTTTAACCCCGTCCACCCATGGGCCAGTTGAGTGTGGTAGGGAATCCACATCAAACCGTTGAGCAAATTGCCTAAGACCAACACACTGAAAAGTGGGGCTACACGCTGGGCGACTTGGTTATCTCCTGTCCATATCTGGAGAATGGGGGCGGCAAAGACGATGAGAACTATTCCTGTGCTACCCATAAACACAGATACTAATTGTGCACCTTGATGGTAGGTCTTGATCAATCCAGCTTGGTCATTAAGGACAAAAAGTTCGCTTAGTCGAGGGAACCAGGCTTGGTTGATAGGACCAACTATCATATTTAGTACACCTGCAGCCACTGCCGCCATAGTATAGTAACCATATTCACTAAGGCTGATCAGTTTTGAAAGTAGAATTTTATCGACTTGCATCAGTGCTAATGACAACAAGTTGATCCCGAGCATTCCAATAGCATAGCGCCATATTGGTTGTAATTCAACTATTGAGAAACATCCACTGATTGTGGACTGGGGCAGTGCAAGATAAGTGGCTCGGCCTAGGATGATGACGGACAGAATGGAAACGCATCCTTGCCAGATAAAGAAGGCATCCAATGTCGGAGATACCCACATAAGTATACCGACTGCCCCGAATCCCCGCAGGGTGGCCGTTGCACTACTCAAGCTATTCATTAACACTTGGCGCTGTAAACCTAATAGGCTACTGCTATATATACCTTCAATAAACGACAGTGCAGAAACCACGCCCATAATAGTGAAGGCTTGAGCAACTGTTTCTACTGGCAGCTTTTCTGCTCGCAACCAATCATTGGCTAGCCACACAGAAGCTGCCCAAATACCAATGCCAATGATACCGGCAACTATAACTGTCAGTATTTCAATGCTGCGCAAAATGTCACGTATGCTTTTGGCGCTATGTGCGCCACCAGTTGCGCGGGCCATTTCTCGGCTAAGTGTTGGCCTCATTCCCATATCCAGTAGGCACAGCCATGACTGAAGTAAGGCAAAAATACCTATCAGGCCATAGGATTCTATCCCTAGGTATTTGATATACAAAGGGATAAATGCCAGACTCATCAAGGCTTTCCAGCCTTGGCCTAGATAGTTGGCAATCAGATTACGTTTAAGCATGTGTTTTCTTGGTTGTTAATCAACTAGGTGATTAGAATAACTATCTGGTATTCAACTCGCTAGAATATGTTGCGGCCATAGAATGAAATTGCGCAATTATATCTGGCGCAATACCGAACCCTTGGGTCACCTCAATGCCAGATGCTATTAAGTGTGTCTCGATAGCTGAGTAATTATATGTGTGAATATCTATATATACTATTTCTTGCCGTATTGAATGTTAGAGCGATCACATCAAGAAATTTATAAGAAATTTTGAAATTGCTAATTCTTTTTGTTTGGACACTTCTTTTTCAAAATCACTCATGATCAACCTCAATATATTTGTATGCATTATTAGACATTTGTTTAATTTCCTTTAGATAATTTGAATTCATGACATAAATAGTCGAACCCTTTGGCAATACTGACAAAGCGTCCGAGGGCGATTGAACTAATAATCCTGTTAATGGGAGATATTTTCCCTGTTTAGCAGGGTTGATATCGATGACAATACTGATTGGTTGACCTGTTCTTGATTTGAGTAGTGCAAAGATGACACCTTTTGACGCTCCCCCCCCAAATAGCTGCTTGGCTTGGCTCGTCAATATTATGAGTAAAGTCATTCGGAAAAACCACGCTATCTTTGATATTAATTTTCGGCTTTCTGAGTGTTGAGAGTTCCGCAACAATATAAAGGTATTGATTGCCGAACAGTCGACCGCTTTCTATGACATTACCGAACATCCGATGAAAGTCAGAAATCCTGAAATAATTTACATGCTCGTAAAAAACATCGAACCATGCCTTATGTTCACATATCCAATCGAAGCACGGGACTTCGATATAAATTTTACCGCTTCCACCATTCGCTTCTTTTAATTGAACCAAGAAGTTAAATGGGTCTTGAATATGCTCAAGTACATGACGTAACACCAAGCCTTTTGCCTTTATTCCAACGCCCGCTTCAAAGTAATGTTTCATTACTTTCTGGTTATTTCCTTCATAGGTCGGATCAAAACCCGTAATATCGAATCCTTTAGTAAGCAACATTTCCAAAAAGAAGCCTTTGCCACAACCCACTTCAACAAGCGAATCTCGTCCTATGCACCTATCAATAATAGAGGATACAGATTCTAGGTGTTCTTTAAATAATGGGCTTAGAGCTTGTTCGTTCTGATAGTGTTCATCGTAGACCATTAACTCTGAACGAAAGGCCGCGTTATAAATGAGTCCAGTCTTTTGGTTTTCCACCAATTGCATATCACCTGTAGGGCAAGCCTTTGCTTCCGCCTCTGTGTCGTACATGCGGTTCTGGAAAATCGGTAATTTTTCTTGTTGATAGAGCAATTTCATTTTGACTTTCTGATTCATGAAAATAGTTGATGCTTAACTCCCACCACACATTGCGGGTCGATAAGATTGTCTGGGCGAACACCAAATTTAAGCAAATCACGACGCCCAAATTCATCGGCAATTTGTTCTGAGAGTTGACGCACTGTTATGGGGATGCCAGAACAAATATTGACAGGCCCTTGCAAATTGCTAAGTGCAATTTTTACAATCATTCGACCGGCTTCGCTTACATCAAGAAAATCTCTAATCTGATTGCCACTGGTTAATTCGGCTGACTCACTCGCTTTGAACTGAGTACGCAAATATGGAACTAATCGCCTTGCGTCTTCTCCGTCTCCGTGAAGATAAAACAATCGGCACCAAGCAAACTCTACTTTTTGCTGAGGCAATCCTTGCGAGAGCGCCATGAAAGCGGCTGCTTTTGAGCCTGCATATGGTGTTAACGGCCTCAATGGGGTTTGAACAGATAACATCCCATTTGTCAGATCGTATTCAAAACAGGTGCCGATACCGATGAAGCGTCTCACTTTACTTTGGGCTGCACCCTTTGTAAGTTGTAACGTTCCTATCAAACAATCGATATTTTTCGTGGATTGGAGATATTGACCTGGTTCGGCATACCAAGCAGCATGAATGACAGTGTCGATACCTTCGCAAGTATTTGCCCACCAATTAGAATTCTCTGCAAAGAGATCCTTGGTGGTAACTATCGATTCGATATACTCCAGATTAGCAAGTCGGCTTTCTGTTCCTTCCCGTATTACCACGCGAACTTTTATGTTGTATTCACTCAGTCCTTTAAGAATTTGACGACCTACAAAACCGGTTGCACCGGTAAGCAGTATAAGCTTATTCATGTGATAGTTAATGTCGGAACTACAGTCACAAACTGCGTCCACTTCGCAGCTAGTACAACATTTTGTTGCTTGACCTCTGTTGCTATGTTCCAAGGCAAAATAAGAACATAGTCTGGCGCGCTTTCTACTAAGGTGCTGGGTGGCAATATAGGAACATGACTCCCCGGCATATATTTGCCTTGTTTGGCTTGTGCTGCGTCGCAGACGAATGGTAGTAGGTCAGGTTTGATGCCTGCGTAGTTAAGTAGAGTGTTTCCTTTGGCTGCTGCACCGTAGGCAGCTACTTTTTTACCGGCACGCTTTTGTTCAATTAGAAAGCTTAGCAGATCATTCTTTACCTTATCGGCACGGAGTTGGAAGTTCTGGTAAGTATCTAACGTTTGCAGGCCGCGCTCGATTTCTTGTGCTAACAAGGTTGCTACCGCTTCTGTGTTGGCGCGGGCATCTTTGTCATGGCAGCCATAGATTCGAAGGCTACCACCGTGGGTAGATAATTCTTCTACATCCCAAATTCGTAAGCCTGTAGACTTAAATATGCGTTCGACTGTATAGAGCGAAAGATATGAAAAGTGCTCGTGATATACAGTGTCAAATTGGGTATGCTCAATTAAACGCATCAGGTGAGGAAATTCCAGTGTGATGGTGCCATTCGGTTTTAAAGCGGCTTTAAGACCGCGTGTAAAGTCGTTAATATCAGGCACATGCGCGTAAACGTTGTTGCCGGCGATAAGGTCGGCTTGTAGATGTTTGGTCGTTAATTGCTTTCCTAGCGTCTCTCCAAAGAATTCTCTCAAAACGGGTATGCCTAGTTTTTCTGCAGCGGCTGCAGTACTGGCGGTGGGTTCTATGCCTAAGCAGGGTACACCGGCGGCAACAAAGTTTTTGAGCAAATAACCATCGTTGGAAGCAATTTCAATGACGTGGCTGTTTGGGTTGAGCTGAAATCTTTGTATCATGGCTTTGGTGTAATTTGCAGCGTGGGTTAGCCAACCCGTGGAAGTGCTGGAAAAGTAGGCGTAATCGGGACTAAACAGATCATCGACTTGTGTATAGTCTTCTGTTTGTACCAACCAGCATTCGGTACAGACTTTGACTTTAAGCGGGTAATACTTTTCTGGCTTGGTTAGGTCTGCTTGGCTTAGATAAGCATTTGATGGTGGTGCAAAGCCTAGATCGAGAAAAGTGTGCTGTAGTGGGGTGAAGCAATGGCGGCAGTTCAAAGATTTATTCCTTTATAATTTTGTTCAATTAATGGATGGTTTTGGTCTCTTTTTGAAATATCCGATAGTGGGAGTGGCCAAGAAATATCAAGTGCTGGATCAGCAAAATTTAATGCATCCTCGGTTTCTGGGTTATAAGCGGCTGTGTGTAGATAGATCAGCTCGCAATCGTCCATAAGCGTTTGAAAGCCATGGGCAAATCCTTCTGGAATAACCAAGGTTTTATGATTTTTTGCACTTAATAACTCGCCATGCCATTGTAAAAAACTCGGTGAATTATGGCGTAAATCGACGGCCACATCAAATACTTCGCCTTGTAAGCACATAATGAATTTAGTTTCTGCATGGGGCGGATGCTGAAAGTGCATACCACGCACTGTGCCTTTTTTTTGTGTAAAAGTATGGTTGATTTGCATAATCTGTTTACAAGATAGTATTGCTTGCAATTCTTCTGTACAAAATAATCGCTCAAGGTAGCCTCGATTATCGCCCAAGGGAATGCGTTGCAATATATGCAAATCTTTTAGCGGGGTACTGATTATATTAAAGCGTGCGCTCATGCTTGTCTTGTTGTTTCATATGCGGTTATTTGCTCAAGGCATATTTTGGGCATATTGCCATCTTGTTTCCAGGCTTTGTGCCAGTTGATAGTGTATTCCAGTGCAGTTATCAAATTCCAGCGAGGATGCCAGTTAAGCTTTGTTTTGGATTTCGAGCTGTCCAGTTTTAACATGTTGGCTTCATGGGGTTGTTGATTTTTATCGTATTCCCAAGTCGCTCCAGGTATTTGCTGGCAAAGATGTTCGACAATCCATTGAACGGGTCGGGTATCTGCTTCTTCTGGACCAAAGTTCCAGGCTTCTGCAAATGATTGACCTTCTGTGTAAAGTTTTTCTGCCAACAATAAATAACCGGTGAGGGGTTCCAGTACATGTTGCCACGGTCGGGTGGCTAAAGGTGAACGGATAGATAAGGTGTGTCCTTTATCCAATGCATTTAAAAAGTCCGGAATCAATCGGTCTGTTGACCAGTCTCCGCCACCAATCACGTTACCGGCGCGTGCACTGGCTAAAGCAATTCCGGCAGGTTCCAGAAATGATCGGCGGTAGGCCGCGGTTATTAATTCTGAACAAGCTTTACTGCTGGAGTAGGGGTCATGACCACCCATTGCTTCATTTTCACGATAGGGCCAAACCCACTCACGGTTTTCATAACATTTATCTGTGGTGACATTGACTACAGCTTTAACGCTTGTAGTTTTGCGTACGGCTTCTAGCAGGTTGGCTGTCCCCATGACATTGGTTGCATAAGTTTCAATGGGGTTATTATAAGAATAGCGTACTAAAGCTTGCGCAGCTAAATGCAGTACTATGTCGGGTTGAGCCTCCTGCATTGCTTGGGTTAGCGCAACTGGGTCTCGAATATCGGCAAAGGTATTCGCTTTTAAGTGTGCCGGTAAATCGCAGACTGTAAAAAAATTTGGCTTTGTTGTTGGTTCAAGGGCATAGCCGTAGACCTTGGCTCCCATATCTGCAAGCCATAGTGCCAACCAGCCACCTTTGAAGCCGGTGTGTCCAGTTAAAAATACGCGTTTACCCTGCCAAAATTGACGATTCATTACCAAACTTTCCAAGGTGCTTTGTCCGATTCCCATAATTCTTCAAGATGAACTTTATCACGTAACGTGTCCATGGGCTGCCAAAAGCCTTGATGCTCATAGGCCATCATTTCATTCATTTTTGCGAGCTGATTGAGCGGTACGCCTTCCCAACTGGTTTGGTCACCCTCAATGAGATCAATACATTTGGGAGACAAGACAAAAAATCCACCGTTAATCAGACCTCCGTCGCCCCTAGGTTTTTCAGTAAAGCCAGTAACTTGGTTGCCTGATCTTTCTATTGCTCCGTAGCGGCCAGGGGGTTGTACTGCAGTAATAGTTGCTAACTTACCGTGTTCCTGGTGAAATTTGATGGAAGCACTAATATCGACATCGCTGACACCATCACCGTAGGTAAAGCAAAAAGCTTCTTCATTCTTAATGTAATCGACCACGCGCTTGAGTCGGCCTCCTGTCAGGGTGTCATCGCCAGTATCTACTAAGGTGACTTTCCAGGGTTCCGCTTTCTGCTGGTGTACTTCCATGCTGTTGTTTTGCATATCGAAAGTGATGTCGGACATGTGCAAAAAGTAATTGGCAAAGTATTCTTTGATAACGTAACCCTTATAGCCACAACAGATGATGAATTCATTAACACCATGCGTGGAATACATTTTGAGAATGTGCCAAAGGATAGGTTTTCCACCAATTTCAATCATGGGTTTGGGTTTAAGGTGAGTTTCTTCGGAAATACGAGTTCCAAGACCACCCGCAAGAATAACTACTTTCATGATTTATTATATCCAAACGTTTTGTAAGTCAAAAGATGAGTAAATTCTTAACGTATTGGTAGAGCGGATTAATGTTAAGAAGTAGTTTATGTTTTGTTTCAGGGATAACAAGTTTATATTTTTTAGTACGATATCAGTTCTGAGGCCCAATATTTTAAGTTAGACGTAGTGTCTTCGTTAAGATCATTTCTTAACCACTCGGTAAGCGGAATACTAAACCCACTTTTTGGTCGTTCAAGTACAGATTGGGGTAATTGTTTATTGGGGCTATTTGCCATATCCATTTTACTGGGTGGTGTGCCTGCATGGGCAAGCGTAGTGGCTGCTTTAAAAAGCTCAATATCTATTAGCGGGGTTCTAACTTCTAAAGAGTGTGCCATGCTGGCCCAGTCGGTATCTCTTAACAGTTGATTACGCATGTAGTGAACCATTTCTAATGCGACTATTTTAAGGTGGTTGTTTTCTATACCCGTGATCGTGTGTCTAAGTGCAGATAAGGCATTCAGTTCTTGCCAGCCTTGTTTAACCACTTCAGCATCTAGTACTTGTGGCAATTCCCATGGCATATACAGGCCACGTCTTAATAAATAGGCGCCCTCGTAATTAGAACCATACTCAAATAGGCCCGCATATTTAGGCGAGGTACAGTGTTTTAAAATAGGTGCACTAATCAGTCTAAAGCCTTTACCAAAACCAGGAATAGTTCCGAAATGTTTTAAGGCCTTAACCATTTTGGGTATTTGCGTAAAAGACGGATAACCACCCAGTAGTTCATCTCCGCCCAAGCCAGAGAGTGCGACTTTTAAGCCTGCGTTCTTAGCGGCTTTGCAAACAAAATAGGTGTTAACGCCATCAATTGAGGGTTGATCCATTGCTGCTAAGATGTTTTCGTATTCCGCTGCAAAGTCTTGTTGTTGTACACATTGCGTGCTGTGTTGGGTGTTGTAATGCTCTGCAACTGCTTGGGCTAAGATCGTTTCATCATGATCTGTACCTATATACTCCTTAAAACCTAAGGTAACAGTACGCAATTGGCTATCTTTAACTTCTGAGGCTAAAGCCACCAAGGAACTGGAATCTAAACCAGCGGATAAAAATAATCCCACGGGTACATCGGCAATTAGATGGTGTTTAACAGTATCCGCTAAAGCAGTGTGTAGTTGTTCTAAAGCGTCTTTTTTATTAATGGGGTTAACGGGTATGCTATGTAATCTTAGTGCTTGGTTAAGATCAAAGTAATTGTATTGTTGTGTACGGCCAGATGAGTCAATGGTTAAACAACTACCTGCGGGCAAGGCTCGAATACCTTTGTAACGGGTATAAGGTTCTGGGATAGAACCCCATAAATAAAAGCCCACCAAGCCTGCTGGTTCAGGTGTAGTATCAATCTGACCACCGGCTAATAAAGCTTTAACTTGCGAGGCAAAGCGTATAGTTTTGCCATTATTTGCGATATATAAAGGTTTTATGCCAAAGTGATCACGGGCTAAAAATAGGTTTTGTTCTTGTTCACCCCAAATAGCGAAAGCAAACATGCCTCGGAGTTTGGACAACATAGCAGCCCCGTCTTGTCGGTATAGATGTAATAAGACTTCTGTATCACTGTGCGATTGAAATAGGACACCTTTTTGTTCTAATTCAGCGCGTAAGGCGAGATAGTTGTATATTTCGCCATTAAAACTAATATGAAACCGACCATCCTGTGTTGACATCGGTTGGTGGCCGGCTTCGCTAAGGTCAATAATAGCTAAACGCCGATGCGCTAATCCACAGCGTTTGTTGTTAGATAGCCATAAGCCTTTTCCATCTGGACCACGATTGGCCATGTGATCTCTGAGGCGGATGAGTTCTTCTGTGTCTACTAAAGGCGCATCATTTTTATAACTGTATATACCAGCAAGCCCACACATCTCTATTCTCAGTGTTTAGTGTTTAGTGCTTAGTGCTTAGTGCTTTGGTCGAGTTATTGCGCCTTAAACTCGTTTTGGTTCGTAAAAAACCATTGATAGGTATCATTCAAACCATCCCTTAAACTGATCCTCGCTTGCCAACCTAACGCCTTGATTTTATTAACATTCATCAATTTTCTTGGGGTGCCGTCGGGTTTATTGCTGTCCCATAGGATGTTACCTTCAAAACCAACAACTTCCTGGATCGTTTCTGCCAACTCTTTAATAGTGATATCAATACCAGAGCCTACATTAAGATGAGATAACATGGGTGCTGTGATGCTTTGATACTGTTCTTTACTTAAGTTCATGATGTGAATACTCGCGGCGGCCATATCATCGACATGTAAAAATTCCCGTTTCGAAGAGCCGGTGCCCCAAAGTGTAACTGTTCCTGATTGGCTGACTTTAGCATCATGAAATTTTCTAATCATTGCAGGAATCACATGACTGTTTTCTAAATGAAAATTATCATGATGACCATACAGATTAGTGGGCATGATCGAACGATAATCCGTGCCGTATTGGCGGTTATAAGATTCACAGAGTTTTATGCCGGCAATTTTAGCGATGGCATAAGGTTCGTTAGTGGCTTCTAGAGGGCCAGTCAATAGAGCGCTTTCTTGCATAGGTTGTTCGGCAAGTTTAGGGTAAATGCATGAACTGCCTAAAAACAACAAGCGTTGACAACCAATAGCCCAAGCTTGATGGATAACATTAGCTTCGACCATTAGATTTTCATAAATAAACTCAGCAGGATAGGTATTATTGGCATGAATACCGCCTACTTTTGCGGCTGCTAAGATCACGATATCGGGTCTTTCTTGCTGCATAAAATTGCGTACGGCAGCTTGATCGATTAAATCTAACTCGGCATGTGTCCGCGTAACGAGGTTTTGATAGCCAACCTCGATGAGTTGCTTAACAATCGCCGAACCAACCATGCCGCGATGACCAGCGATATAGATTTTAGGGTTTAAATCGATCAGGATGTTATTCTCGGCTGACAGAAATATGATACCCTCGACCCTTTAATAAGGCATGTTTTTTAGCCTCATCATGATCGTACGCAACCATTTCGGTAATCATTTCTTGTAGGGTAATTTTGGGTGTCCAGCCTAATTTAGCTTTAGCTTTGCTAGGGTCACCTAACAATGTCTCTACTTCTGCTGGCCTAAAGTAGCGTGGATCGATGGCTACAATCGTTTGGTTCAGGCTTAAACCAAGGGCTTTATCTCCGGTGATGTTTGATACGATGCCTTTTTCATTAACGCCTGTGCCTTCCCAGCGGATGGTAATCCCCAGTTCTTGTGCAGACAGCTCAATAAATTGCCGAACTGAATATTGCACGCCAGTGGCAATTACAAAATCTTCTGGCTGGTCTTGCTGTAACATCATCCATTGCATACGGACAAAGTCTTTGGCATGACCCCAGTCTCTGAGTGAATCCATGTTGCCCATGAATAAACATTGTTCCAAGCCTACCGCAATATAGCTTAAGCCGCGCGTGATTTTACGGGTTACAAAAGTTTCTCCACGGCGAGGTGATTCATGGTTAAACAATATACCGTTACAGGCGTACATATCATAGGCTTCGCGGTAGTTAACCGTAATCCAGTAGGCGTAGAGTTTAGCCACGGCATACGGTGAGCGTGGATAAAACGGCGTGGTTTCTTTTTGCGGGATTTCTTGTACTAAGCCATATAACTCGGAGGTTGAGGCTTGATAAAAGCGGGTTTTCTTTTCGAGTTTTAAAAACCGAATGGCTTCTAATAAACGCAGTGTGCCCATGCCATCGACATCGGCGGTATATTCGGGGGATTCAAAAGACACCGCTACGTGGCTCATCGCACCCAGGTTATAGACTTCATCCGGTTGGGTTTCGCTTAAAATCCGGGTTAGGTTAGAGCTGTCGGTTAAATCACCGTAATGCAAAAAGAATTTGGGATGACTGCTGTGCGGATCTTCGTAAATGTGATCAATACGTTGAGTATTAAATAAAGACGAGCGGCGTTTGATGCCGTGGACTTCGTAACCTTTTTCTAATAAAAATTCAGCAAGGTAAGAACCGTCTTGTCCGGTAATGCCGGTGATCAGTGCGACTTTATGGGTCATAAGGTAGTGTCTGTGATGTAATTAAAAATGTTGAAGGATAGTGATGCTATCAGTTTGTGTCTTCAATTTCACGTTTCAGTTCGGCTATTTCCAGGCGTAACAAGTCATATTCTTGGGTTTTCTTTTGCAAATACCGTAGGGTTATGTGGGCTTTTTGCTCGATACCGTGGGGTGTGAGTAGGTAAGAGTAGGCCAGTTTGTTGTTACTGTTCCGAAAGTTTTGTATTTTGATAAGTCCTTTGTCCAGTAGTGCCTTAAGGCAGTAGTTGGTTTTTCCTAAACTGACGCCTAAGGCTTCGGACAATTCGCGTTGACTTATCTGAGGATTTGTTTCAAGGATACGTAAGACTTTTAGATGGCTCTCTTTTTCCAATATAATAGCTCGTTATTTTTTATGTCTCGTAACCCTTTCACGGTATCTGGATATAAGGTCGAGCACGCTACCGCCATGCTGTTTCACGATCAGCAAGCGCGGGTTTTGGTTTTTGGTTATTTTTACATCTGTTCAATATTTGAACGCACTATAACAGCAAGGTTATGTTTTTGCAATACGGGGCTGTGCGTTATTTATCTATGGTAGGCGCATCTAACAATCGATTGGTCCGCTGTTCCAGTTGCTCGGAACCGGCTTTTACTAAGCGCTTTTGAGCTCAAGCCGGCAATTCTCCAAAGCGTCGTATTAGCATGCGTTGCAACAAGATTTGTTCGCCTTTTTGCTCACCCCTTGGCTAAGTTTGGTTGATGTTAATTACAGAAACTTAATGGCTGCGATGACAATGCCGCCAACGGTTAGTGTCGTTGCGAATGACCAAATCATAAAATGATCCATTCGTGAGGTCAGTTGATCAAAATGTTTATCAAATTGTTCAAAGCGCTTATCGACTTGTTCAAATCGCTTATCCATGTCTTCGCGCAACGCCCGCATTTCACTACGTAAATCAACATCTAAATGCGCGAAATGATTTGTTTGTGCTTTAAGCATTAATATCATCATTTGATCAGATGAAATGCTTTGGCCACTGGCGACTTGTTCCATTACTTTTTGTGCTTGAGTATTTAACCAATCATCAAAAAACTTATCATCAAACATCATTGGAGCCTTTTATTTGTAGGTAAATTTACATTGTTAACGCCAATTTCTACCATTGGCTTGGGATGCGAAGAAGTATCTTCTGATAAACGAGTGCCTAGTCCACCGGCTAAAATAACTGATTTCATAGTTGTGTTAAGTAAGGGCGACAAGAGAAATATAGATGTAAGGTACCATCCTCGTTGTTCAATTTCAGCAAGCATTTTACCTGTAAGGTGTCTTCTACTTATTTCATGCAACTCACTTCGGTTTATTAACTGAGCGCATTACTGCCAAAAGGTGTTGATCCATTGTCAATAATTCGATGCCAGAGCACAGCGCAGTTGCAGCAATGATTGCATCTGGCAGTTTAATTGTGCGTAGTTGGCGCAGTTTTATCACCTTATCTTCAATGTCTCTTGTTAAGGGCAAATAGATAAGGTGCTCAAGTTTCTGCAGGATGAGCAACTCTTCCTCGTGGGTGATATTCTGGAAGCCAAGCAATTCCATTCGAGTGATGGCGCTATAGGAGCATTCGCCAGAAAGAAGCCGACGTGAAGATAGTTCTGCAAGCACGAGGGGATTGGATTTTAGAATGCCGAGAATGAAATTGGTATCCAGCAGATATTTATTCCCACTCATTACGTAACCGTTTCTGGATTTCCAACGGGTCGCCTGCAAACGTGGTGGAATTTTCCAAGCCCCCGATTAAATCATTCAATAGTTCAGTATTTGAATGTGTCTGTCTATGCATCATCTTCCCGCGCAAGAATTCTGCAAAATCCAGAATCTCTTCAATCGCTGGCTCAGGTAGATCTTGCAGGGCGCTATAGAGTTTTTCTGTTGTAGTCATAACGTATTCTTTCATTAAGTTAAAGACCGATAGAGGGGTGGGCAGCGCAGGGTATCGATAAATATCTTACCTGGCATTGGCATCGTCCCGGTCAAATTTATAGCCACTAATATCCACATTAAGGTCAACACGTCCTTTTGCTCCAATAATTGAGGCACCAACGGGGATAAGTTCAGCAATTTTTTCGTTTGTGCTGGTATTAATGACTTAAGAAAACCAAGTCGTTCCGCTAGATCAAAGTTATCTATAGCAGAAGTTGCTTTCTCACCTAAGGCGAGCAAAAGCAGTGGTAATAATTTATCGCCTAAGTTGTCTTGCAGACGACCAAAACGACCGACAAAAGCCTCTACCCGTTCTGCCAACTCAACATCGGTCTCAAGCAGTGCTACTTGGTGGGCAACATGACTGATAAACTGTATTTGTTGATTTGTTAGACGCATACGTTGTCTATAATTGGTTATGATTGCCGGACATTTCTGCAATGATAAATGGCGCGGTTTTTGTTTTTGGTTATTTTTACAGCTGTTCAATATTTGAACGCACTATAACAGCAAGGTTATGTTTTTGCAATACGGGGCTGTGCGTTATTTGTAAGTGGAGGCGGTATAGCGGCGTAACTTAAGGTTTAGGATTAATGAAAATACCGCACGGTATTGGGAAATAGCGACTGGTGTTATGGTTATTGCGTACGGTATTTGGAAAAAGCGTGTGGTTTTATTGTTATTCCGTGTGGTATTTGGAAAAAGCGTGTGGTTTTATTGTTATTCCGTGTGGTATTTGGAAAAAGCGTGTGGTTTTATTGTTATTCCGTGTGGTATTTGGAAAAAGCGTGTGGTTTTATTGTTATTCCGTGTGGTA
>Ga0194062_1000117_pt1 | contig 32221 bp, 33 predicted proteins | sample SepL2225m_MetaG_FD_155481 | JGI IMG/M metagenome (GOLD analysis project Ga0194062, IMG submission 155481) | Anoxic zone freshwater microbial communities from boreal shield lake in IISD Experimental Lakes Area, Ontario, Canada - Sep2016-L224-25m | ecosystem: Environmental > Aquatic > Freshwater >... | reverse complement strand
CCATAGAGTCGCAGATCAGGAGCGAAGGGTGGCATGTGGTGGCGAACCCCCTGGCTGAGGCAGCGCTGGTTGCTGATGGGGCTGGCGCTGGTGGATGCCGCCCTGCTGCTGGGGTTCTACAACCTGCTGTTCTGGCATCGGTTCGACCGATGGCCGGGGCTGACGGGATCAATCGCCGTCCTGGTCCTGCTCTGGGTGGGGGCGTCCTACTTGCTGGGGCGTTACTCGAAACCGGAGGAGGGCAAGCGGGACTCCGCACGCTGGCGGCTGATGGCCACCGCTCTGGTGGCCCTGCTGGTGCTGGCGGGGGTGGTGGTGGTGTTCAGCTGGGGGCTGCGGGTGGAGGACCCCCGCACCTTCCGCAGCTTCGTGCTGCCCGTGCTGGGCAGCACGACCTTGCTGTCCGCCCTGGCCCAGCTGTGGGCCAACCGACGGCAGCGTCGCAGCCACGCCTGGTTGCTGGTGGGAGACCGGGAGGAGCTGGACATCCTGCTTGGTGAGCTGCAGGGTGATCAGGCGGCCAGCTCCCTGGATCTTTCCTTCTGCGAAGGAGCCTCCCTGGCCCAGCGCCGGGACCTGCCCGAACGCCCATTCGATGGCATTGCCGTCAGTGAAGCGGCCCATCTCGATGAGGCCCTGCTGCAGGAGCTGCTGGCACGCCGCAGCCGGGGCACCAGTGTCTGCAGCCTGGTGGTCTGGGCCGAGCAGCACCTGCAGCGGGTCCCGCCCGAGCTGTTCTCCAGCCGCTGGCTGGTGCAGGCCGAGGGCTTCGAGCTCCAGCCCGGCCGTTGGGGATGGCGGCTGAAGCGACTGGGGGATGTGGTGGTGGCCACAGCGCTGCTGATCCTCAGCGCTCCACTGCTCCTGCTTGCAGCGCTGCTGATCCGCCTGGAGGACGGCGGACCGGTGCTGTACGGACAGTGGCGCACGGGGCTCTATGGGGTGCCGATGCGCATCTGGAAACTGCGCAGCATGGGGGTGCAGGCCGAGCCCGAGGGTGCCCAGTGGGCCCAGCGGGATGACCCTCGCATCACCCGGATCGGCGACTGGCTACGAAAACTGAGGCTCGATGAGCTGCCCCAGCTGGTGAGCGTGCTCAAGGGGGAGATGAGTCTGATCGGCCCCCGCCCGGAGCGGCCCGAGCTGGAGGAGGAGCTGGAGCAGCAGATCCCCCACTACCGCGTGCGCCACTGGGTGCGGCCAGGGCTGAGTGGCTGGGCCCAGGTCTGCTATCCCTACGGCGCCAGCCTGGCCGACAGCCGCATGAAACTGAGCTACGACCTCTACTACCTGCGCAACGCCAACCTGATGCTGGATGGACTGATCCTGATCAAGACCCTGCGGCTGCTGGCGCGGGCCCAGGGGGCTGTGCCCCTCCAGGCGAGTACCTCGATTGCGTTGGCCGCCGACCAGTCGGATGCCCGTCTACGGAGCTGAAAGCCCAGCGCCCTCAGGAATGTCCTCGGATGGGGTGTTCGCCGGGGAGGCTGGGCGTCAGAGTGGGGTTTGATCCAAAGGGATGGCGATCACGCCATGGCGGATGCCGATGTGCGCTGGCTGCAGCGGCTGGAGAACTACGGCCGGGCGCTGGCTGCACTGCAACGCGCCATGGCGACGGCCCAGCAGCGCCCCCTCAGCGAACTAGAGGAGCAGGGGCTGATCCAGGCCTTTGAGTTAACGCACGAACTGAGCTGGCTGCTGCTCAAAGATTTTCTGGTGGATCAGGGCGTGAGCGGCATCAGCGGGTCCAGAGACGCGGTGCGGGAAGCCGTGGTGCGTGAGCTGCTGAGCCCCGGCAGCGAAGCCGATTGGATGGCAATGATCCGCAGCCGCAACCTCACCAGTCACACCTACAACCCTGCACTGGCCAGGGAGATCGCAACCTTGATCGTGGAGCGTTACGGGCCGGCCTTACTACAGCTGCAGTCAGCCATGCGAGCCAGGGCGCCCCAGGCATGACCATTCCCGGCCTGCCGGAGAAGGCCAGCGACCAACTGATGGCGGAGATCTGCAGGCAGCCGGCAGTGGAACGGGTGGTGTTGTACGGCTCAAGGGCCCTGGGCCGGCATCGGAGCGGATCCGACGTGGATCTCTGCCTGGATGCGCCGGGCCTGGGCCTGGCAGAAGTGCTGGAGCTGGGCGCTCGGCTGGACGACCTGATGCTGCCCTGGCGGATCGATCTGCAGTTGGATCACCTGATCGAGCACGAGGGCCTTCGGCAACACATCCAGCGGGCCGGGCAGGTGCTGTGGGAACGGGCGCCATCAGGCGTCGATCGTTAGCGTTCAGCCTCCCCTGCAGCGCAGCAGACGCTTCAGCCAAGCCACTCCTGGAGTAGCTCCTCGATCGCCTGAAACTCGGGGTCCTTGTGCAGCAAGGTGGCGCCAACCTGTTGGGCCGCAGCAGCGATCCAGGCATCGGCCACGGACAGAGCATGCCGGGCCTTGATCTCCGCGGCATGCACCAACAGCGGCTCAGATGCCTCCACCCATTGCAAGGGAAGAGCCTGAAGCTGCTCGTAGGCCAGTCGACCGGCTCGCTCGCCCTCATCCTTCCAGACGCGGTACAGCACCTCCATGCGGCTGAGAAAACAGGCGTAGCAAGGATGGGGATGCCCCAGGGCTTCTTCCACACGCCCGGCGCCGGGCTCGTCGTCACGGAGAGTGAGCAGCGCCGAGGTATCGAGCAGCAGCAAAGCCATCAGCGGCCTGCGGCACGTTCCGCCTGGCGCTCGGCCACGAGACGCTCGGTGCTGCCACTACGGCGGCCCATGCCACGAAAGGCCTTCACCGGCGAGGGATCGACAGGAACCACCCGGATGGAACCATCGGCTTCGACGATCCACTCCAGCCGCTGGGAAGGGGTCAGGGAAAAGCGCTGGCGGATCGCGGCGGGAATGACCGTCTGTCCACGGGCGGTGATGGTGCTGCGCATGGGCACGCCCTGCCTGGACTGAATTACCAAATCCTAGCCATGAACATTCACGGGGCTTTCCTGGCCGAGCGTGGCCGGTAGGGAAGCTCTCGTTGGGGCTGGCTCAGTGTTTGGGGTCCACGTCGATCAGGCCTGGTGCTCCAAGGGCGCCAGCACGACCGACGGCTGGATGGATCGGCTGAGGCTTCCTCTGCTACGTCGATCAACGCTGGGTTCAGGAAGGAACTCCGGCCCCAGAGAGGAGCGTCGGCTGGGCAGTCTGGGGGGTGTATTCAGGCACCATCTGGCGTAGTACGAAAAGAACCTCGTTTTCATCCCAGGCAGCGACCGCGGCCTCCATCTCTGCAACCAGCTGTTGGAGGCGCTCCGCAGACAGAGACGCCTCCAGGGCCTTGCGGATCAGGGGATGGGCCGTGGGGGCATCGGTGTCTGAGAGCAGCAACTCCTCATAGAGCTTCTCGCCCGGCCTCAGGCCCGTGTATTCGATGGCAACGTCGCCGCCCGGATTGCTGGGCTCCCGCACGGTGCAACCCGAGAGCAGGATCATCTGGCGGGCCAGATCAGCGATTCGAACGGGATCACCCATATCGAGCACGAACACCTCACCGCCGCAGGCCATGCCACTGGCCTGCAGCACCAGCTGGACGGCTTCGGGGATGGTCATGAAGTAGCGGGTGATCGACGGATGGGTGACGGTGACCGGCCCCCCCTCGCTGATCTGCTGGCGGAAGCGGGGCACAACCGAGCCTGAGGAACCCAGCACATTGCCGAAGCGGACCATGGAGCAGATCGGGCCGTGCCCCCGCTCCTCGATCACCTTGGCGGCGTTCTGCACCAGCAATTCACAGGCCCGCTTGCTGGCGCCCATGGCGTTGGTGGGCCGCACCGCCTTGTCGGTGGAGATCAGGGTGAAGCGCTCCAGGCCGCATGCGATAGCGGCCTCAAGGGCCGAGCGGGTGCCGAGCAAATTGTTGGCCAGGCCAGCGCAGACATTGGCTTCCACCATCGGCACATGCTTGTAGGCGGCCGCATGGAACAGCACCTCGACGCCATGCTGTTTGAGGAGCACCTCCAGGCGGCGACGGTCGCCCACATCGGCGAGGGCAGAGACAACGGGCACCTGCCTGCCACTGCCCGAGGCCAGAGTGTCCAGCTGTTGGGCGATGGAATAGAGAGCGAATTCGTTGCGCTCGAGCAATACCAGACGGGTGGGGCCGAGTAGCAGGATCTGGCGGCAAAGTTCCGAGCCGATCGAGCCGCCGGCACCGGTCACGAGCACGGACCGGTCGGCCACAGCCGCCCTCAGGAGGTTGTGGTCGGGCACGGAGGGTTCCCGACCGAGCAAATCATCGATCGCTACGGGCTTGAGATCCGTGACCCGCAACTCACCAGTGGCCAGCTGGGCCAGGGAGGGCATGGCCAGTACCTTGAGCCCCTCATCGCTGAGGATGCGAACCAGCTGGAGCTTGCGGGAGCGCTGGGCGGAGGGAATGGCCAGGAGAACCTGGCGTATGTCGAATTGCCGCACCAATTGGCGGATGTCCTCTGGGGAGTGGATCGGCAACCGCTGCAGGCGACGGCCCCACAGGCTGGGATCGTCATCGAGAACAGCCACCAAATGGAAGCTGGGGTCGTGGCGAAGCGCTTCCAACAACTGCATGGCAGCTGCGCCTGCTCCATAGATCAACGTGGAACAGCCTTTGATGGATAGGCGGTCCATGGGCTGGAGGGTCCAGCGCAGAAGATCACGAAGGACGATGCGGCTGGAGATCTCCAGCAGGGAGAACAGCAGCCAGAAGAGAATCCAGAAAGAACGAGGTGGTTGGGGTGTGCCCAGAAGGGTGCTGACAAGCAACAGCAAGAGCACCGCCAAACCAGCCCGGGGGAGCAGGCCGTAGAGGGAATAGCTACCCGAAAAGCGTGTCAGTCCTCGGTACCAGCCGCTTGCCAGCAGCACCGAGAGGCCGATTCCCAAAGCCCAGGGCAGCATATGGAGATGTTCCTCCAGCTGAACAGGAGCGTTGTCGAGCAGGCGAAGGGCGAAGGCACCCCAGAAGGCCAGTGAGACCAGGCCAGCATCCAACAGCAGCAGCAGCAATCTCCGCGGAATCAGGGTGTTATCGAACCGGCCGGTCAACCAGAGCCAACGGAGCCTGGAGTGCCGACCCAGCCCCGCCGCATCAAAACGCTGGAGAAGCGGCACGGAATCGGACGCAACTTGCTTCCTGGCACGTGAAAACTCAGCCATGGGGGCAATCTGAGCATATTGAGCTGAAAACAAAGACAGATTGCGGCAACATACGAGCTTGAGTCAGTTCACAATTATCCCAAGCCTAGTGAGGATAATCGGAAACGATCATATCTTAAAATCAAAGCAGGCATCAGCGTGTCACGGATCTCGCGTTTTAGAACTCTCACGACGCGAGAGGATCCGCAAAGAGATCATCACAAGTACAACTCCGAATCATAGAGAACACAAACTGCGAAAAGTATTAAACCTGAGGCTCCGGTCCGATATGAAAAGGCACGGCAACCCGCTTATCCAACCAAAAGCCAATGAAGAGCACCACGACCGCCAAAGCCAAAACCCAAGGCAAACTGCCAGCCAGCAGAGCGAAGCCCAAAACAGCTGTTGCAAAAATGTAAGTGGTTGCCACGGTGGCATGGCTCCAGCCGGCCTGGTGCAGGCGCTGGAACAGGTGCAGACGGTGAGCCCCGAATACATTCTGGCCTGCCAACAACCTCCGCGGGACACATAGGCTGGCATCCGCCAGTAAAGGTGTGGACACAAGCAAAAGGCCCAAGGACGCCTGGAAGCTGGTCTGCTGGAGCAACACCCCGGCAAACACCGCACCAAGAAAGGTGCTGCCAACATCTCCCATGAACACCGTCGCAGGGCTCCAATTCCAAATCAAAAAACCAGCCAAAGCACCCACGAGGGGCCATAGAGCTGACATACCTGTAAGTGCAGCGACAACAAAGATCACGACCATACAGCCAGCCACAAGGCCGTCGAGTCCGTCCATGAAATTGGTAAAATTGATCAGAGCGGTGACGGCGATCAAGAGCAGCAGCCAGGGCAGAAAGCCAAGTGCAAGAACCGGCAGCGGACTGATCAGCATCAACACCAAGGAAGTAGCCATCTGCACCCCATAGCGCAGAGCTGCGGGAAGGTTGTGGCGATCATCGAGAAAACCGACTAGGGCCAGAGGCAGGCAGAGCAGGGGTATCCAGCTACCTTGCCAAGGTAAAGCCAGGCTGCTGATCAGCACAAATGCCACTCCGCCCCCACGGGGTGTGGGCTGCCGATGGGAACTGCGGACGTTGGGCTGATCGAGCAGGCTTCGGCGCAGTAACGGGATGAGGGCGCGGAGCAGTCCCCAGGATGCAATCGCTGCAGCAACAATCCAAACAAGGGGGAAAGTGAGCATCAGGAGAACGGCAGCACTGGGAAGGATTTAGCAGGCAGGTTAAGCAACTGGTGGCTTGGCATGAATCCGGCCAAATCAGCCCCCATGCGCAGGACTGCTTCAAAGAGCTTGGGGGAGTGGAACAGCATCGGCGCGGCCAAGAAAAAGAACAGTCGATTGGGTACTGGGAGAAGCAGGCAGCGGCGGGCTGGGTCGTCAAAGGGAAGGGACTGCTGGAGACGGAGGAGCATAGATGTATAAGTGAGCTCAGAATCGCCGCCCAGGGCTAGGCAGGCTGAATCAATAGAATGAAGATGAGAAGTCGCAAGCTGTTTGACAATCTCAAGAGTCACCTCTGCGAGTTGACTGACATGAATTGGCTGGCGCAGGCCAGTACAAGCTGGCAAGGGCAAAATGGGAAGACGACGCATCAGATTGATAATGCGACTCAAGTTTCGGTCGCCCTTCGAACCAGCTTTTCCATAGATAAGCGATGGACGGAGAATGCGACAGGGAACACCTAACCGATCGCAAGTAGACAAAAGGAGATCCTCGGACTTACCCAGACGCAGAACAAGCGATTTATCATAGTCATTGCTCGAGTAACGCTTTGTCAAAACAGACGACGAAGAGCATGCAACAACACCCGATACAAATGGAATATAATCAGGCCTAGCGTCAGCGAAACGCTCGAAAAAAGAAGCAAACGTCCATATGGGAGCAAAACTAATCCAGAATGAATGAGCCAGACCAGTATCAGGAAGAAAGCATTCGGGAGTGAACAGATCCGCACGGAGATACCCAAGAGCGTCTCGAGAATACGCATGAATACTAGTATCCTCGCCCCAGTCCGCAAGAAGTGATTGAAACGCCTGCCCGCAAAATGAAGTGGCACCGAATAGATTAAACTTCAAATCAGACACCTCGAAGAATGGCAAAAGAGGTCAAAGTAGCTGAAAACCCCAGATTCTGCAGTAAGTAATAAATGAGTTAAACAGGCAAAACTGCTGGCGAAAGGAACGGTGGGACCCCCGTGCCCACAAGTGCATGACCCGACCAATTGGATTATGAATAGTACGCCCAACACGAGAAAGACGACGAACGAGATCAGCATCTTCAAGGTGAAGAAAGTATCTACTAGAGAATCCACCGACCAACTCATAAAATGGGGAAGGAATAATCAAAAAACAGCCCGACAGATAAGTAGCGTCGATGCATTCACGGAGATAGTCACGCGTCAAGTTTCTGTGCCAAGAATCATATCTCGCAAGTAGATCGAACCTTCGCAGAAAACCTAGTCTACCCAAAGCCAGTGACAGCAATGTAGGATTATGCTTTGCCGAGTATTGGACTGATGCGTTGCTACCCAGCACAAGCGGAGCCACGCATGAAACATCTTCGCGGGAAAGAACCCACTCCAGCAAAGGGATGAGCTCATTTCCGCTGAAAGATACATCTGGATTAACAACTACAAACAAGTCTTCCTCTCCAAGCATAGCAGTAGAAAAATTATAATTGTTGGCTCGACCAAAACCAATATTTGGCCCGAAGCAATGACAAACCGTAGCGCCGGGCACAAGTTCTTGCAATACAACAGGACTTGGGCGTGGGAATTCAGGATTAGTGCAATCATAAACACAAAGTATAACATCGTACTCGCAGCAATATCGACTAAGATCTGTTATCGACGACAAGAGAGGTCGAATGGATTCAAGAGAATGCCGATACAACACCAAAGAAAAACATAAATTTCCTACCATTGCTAATCTCGAATACAGAACATCGTACCAACCATATCGCAATACAGCCCTCAGCCAATAAGTCAACATTGACGGAAAGCGCTGAAGTTGAAATGAATAGATTAACTCAGTCAACCAAAGACTACATCCAAGAAATTGAACCGTTCTCCTTAGGTGAGGCTGGGTAAGCACTATGACACAATCAACAATGTGCTAAGGATAAAAGCGCAGTCGATGAGTCAAGACTTGGCAATATCTTGGCCTCATCTATCTAGGGAATCTCTGGGCAACAGGGGTACGAGCGCCCTTTGAGATCGGCAAAGCTGCCTTTGACCTGGATGGGCTCTGAGGCCGCCTGCTGAATGCTCTATGGGCTCATTTTCAGCGTCATCTGGCTGGTATTTGAGCCGGAATCGAGATGTCTGGGCACACCATTCCCTTGCTCACACTGCTGCGAGTAACTGCCGCCGCGCCAAGAACAGATTCGCCAGGGCTGCAATCACATTGATCTTGCAGCTGTTCTTGACCAGGCCGCGCAGCCTGGTCTTCTGAAAGCCGAACTGCTGCTTGATCACCCTGAATGGGTGCTCCACCTTCGAGCGGATGTGGGCCTACTGCAAGCAGAAGCCTGCGGCTAGGGCGGTTTCGACCAGATCCGCCAACCGGCCCTCGGGAGTATCCGGCAGAACTCGGCGTTTGCCTGGTCGCATCGCAACCCGGAATTCCGCTGCATTGCCCGCCATCTCAGGCCTTTTGGCAATGCCCTGGTAGCCCGCGTCGCCGTAAACCACCGCCTCATCTCCATGCAGCAGCTCGGCAGCCGGGGTCAGGTCATGCACGTTGGCGGCCGTGGTGACGACTGAATGGATAAGGCCTGAGTCCTTGTCGACGCCGAGGTGGACTTTCATGCCGAAATACCACTGGTTACCTTTCTTGGTCTGGTGCATCTCCGGATCCCGCTTCCCCTCTTTGTTCTTGGTGGAACTGGGCGCCGCGATCAAGGTGGCATCGACGATCGTGCCCTGACGCATCGTCATGCCCCGGGCACTGAGGTGAGCCTTGACGGTGTCCAGGATCTGCTCGCCCAGTCTGTGCCTCTCCAGGAGGTGGCGAAAGGTCAGGATCGTCGTCTCATCCGGGATCCGGTCACTGATCAGCTCGATACCCGCAAACCGGCGCATCGTGGGCACCTCGATCAGGGCCTCTTCCATCGCCGGATCGCTGAGCGAGTACCACTGCTGCAGGAGATGAACCCGCAGCATCGTGGCCAGCGGATAGGGAGGACGGCCGCCTTTCTTGCTCGCCTTGGGGTAGTGGGGCTCGATCAGGTCGATCAGCGCCTGCCATGGCACCACCACCTCCATCTCAGAGAGGAACTTCTCCCGCTAGTGGCTCCGCCACGCTCGGCCTGCGGCCTCGGTAAGGGTCTGCTTCTTGGCCGTCGACAGCTCGTAATCCGAGAAGCCAAGCTGCTTGCTGCCCATCACCCCAGTCCCGGCCTGCGATCACAGGGCCATTGTCCCGCGAATGGCCTGGGTTTTCCAGAGTCTCCCTAGCACTCATTGGTACATTTAAGCAGCCTTGCAGGCACGCCACCAAGCACGGAAAAGCCTGGAAATGACCGCGTAACAACAGCACCTGCAGCCACTATACAATTATTGCCTAAACTTACACCCTTGAGAATACAAACATTTTGTCCTATCCAGCATGATTCACCGATAGCAACACTTGCACAAGCGAGATTACGTTCGATGGGCGGTAACAGCATCGACCGATAGTCAGAGGTGCCATGATCATGGTCACTAATAAAAACATTGCTAGCAATTAATGTGTTACTTCCAATGATAAGCTCTTTAGCGGAAGCCAAATGAACACGGTCTCCAATTTGGACATTCCTACCAATGACAATTTGATGCTTCCTCTCAGTATCAATTCCTCCTTTAATCGATAAAGCATCCAACCTACAATAGCGCCCAGTCGTCAGATTAGACCCTAAGTCAATAAGTTCTAATCCTCTACAATAGAATGGAAACCGAATAAGTCGAGCGTGCCGATAAAACAGCTTAGTCAAGAACAGGTCGACGCTTAAGCTTAGAAGATTGCGTAGATTAGGCTTAAAATGAGCTACGTTCTTCACGGCTAAACGTTTTGACATAGGTTAAGAGTAAGCTTTTGATAGTAGACTCACAAAGAAGTCAATAACTCCCAAAGTGAATTCCAATTAGATGTATAAGGCTCATGGGGAGTAACGGCATGACTTCCAGATGGCTTCCAAGATCCTTTAATGATCTGCGCCATTAAACTTGCAAGACACTCAGAAGATTCGGGCGGGAAAAAACTAACAAGGGCATAATCACCTACGGTTTCGTGCGCATAGGGCAAGTCTGCCACCAAAAGAGGCTTGGCAAAAGCTTTTGCTTCTGTAATTGGCAAACCCCAAGTCTCAAGCTTACTCGGAAAGACTACAACATCACAATCAGAGTACAAAGAGGCCATTTGAGAGGGTGACTGAATGCCAAGAAACTTAATCTGAGGCAAACTGGAGAAGGAAGAATAAAGGAACTTTGAATAACTATTTTCCAGTCCACTAACTGTCAATACAACCTCAAAGTTATATAATCCCATACGGACAAGAGTATTTGCGGCATGGCAAAGAGTTTGTATATTTTTGAACACGCGGGGGAGTGCAGGATACAAAAATCTCTTATTCCTAGGGCCCATCGAAGGAATGGCCGCTTTGGCATTAAATATGGCAACTGAAGGGTGAGATACAACGATGGGCAAACTACCTGCCCGAGAAAAGAATGCATTTCTAATCCAGTTTTGCTGAACAATAATCAATTTATTGCGTCGGATAAAGATACTGTACAAGATAAAATAAAAACGATTGTAGAGGAAAAATGCGGGCGACCAGACAGCCTCTTGAAGAGAAATACTGTAAAAAGGGGAAGGATTGTGACAATAGACAGCCTGTCGACAGGCTACAATACGCGGTGTAATATCATGAAGAGATAACCATAATGTTGGCTTGAGCTTCTTGGAAATACGATAAAATCCAAACCATTCCCAGTACATGCGATGGAACCATGAGGTTTTCGCGCTAGATATCTCTTTAAACTGCACACGAGGCTCGTTGATGAGCATGCTTGAGTTTACAAGCGCAACAATAGTGTATTGCCCTGGTAGAGAGTCTGCCGCAGAGCGAAGACATTCGCGTAGGACCGTCAAGGGTCCCGCTTCAGTAATATTAACAGCGGAAACAACTATAATCTTCATATTGGATGGGATCAAGGAAATCCAGGCAATCTCTGGCCAAAACAATGTGTAGCGCTTCCGTGGTCGGAAATCAGCAGAAATAGCTTGTGAGCCGTCCATGGTTTTGTGACATCTTGATCAATTCATATGCGTCTATTCTCGTTGTAGTGAAATCCTGAGTGTGACCATTTGACGGGACCTGTCAACCTCTCAAGCTGGAGCAAGCAGCTGATGGCCGGCTAGGAAGAGGCTCATGCATGCGTCCAACACGTTGACCTTGAAGCGAGTCTTCGCCGTAAGTCAAAGCTTATTAGTAGGAAAGACCCCAAAGCTGCATGATCACTCAGGAAGGAGGCTCAACCTTGGCGCGCACTGGAAGTCTGGCAGCCTTGAACAGATCCAGCAATTGACCATCAGGCGCATTCGGAGGATCTCGTCATACATGAGCCACATCGCTACGAGGAGCTCCACTGACTGGCCCAACATCTCGGCCCGCTTGCCAATGCCTTGGTAGCCGGCATCACCACAGGCGAACACTTGATCAACATCCAGCAGCTCGTCTGCAGATGTGAGGTCATGGACATTAGCGGGAATGATGTCCAACGACTGGATGTGGCCAGAGTCCTTGACGATGCCGACGTTGATGCTCGTTACGTCGGCGAAGGCATCTGCGCAGAGATGATTCCACGGGATGGCTGTCTTAGTCTGGTGCATCTCAGGATCCCGCTATAATGACCTTGGAGCCAAGCTCACGGTGAGCTGCACAGATCGCGGTGACCTTGGGGCAAGTCATCTCATGCATCACAATGATTCAGACGGGAGCCCAAACCTAAGGTTACCTTTAGTATGTGTGCACCACCTATACTTGAAGATACCAGACAGTCCACCAGACGTAAGGGATTAAAGCATAAATGGCCCTTTCCTCGGAAATTCAGAGGCAGGATCTGGCAGCGCGGCGGGCTGATCCACCTGCGCATATCAGTCCTCTGGTACGCAAAATCCTTCTGCCAGAAGATGCCTGTAGCTACGCATTGATCTGCTCCATCAAGCCCCAAAACGGAAGCATCAGACAAGTGACATCAGTGCTGAGAGAAGTGGAGGCAGAGGAGTAAACGCCAACTGGTCAGCCTGAAAACACCACAACGAAAGAATTATGGTCAATCGTTACTAGAAAATATGGCTAGACATAAAGAAAGCCGATGCACGAAACCTAAAAAGCAAGTGACTCCATGCCTGCTGAAGGGTTAAAAAGAAAGGTCACTCCAGCCCCGCCCCAATGGAGCAAATATAATAAAATGACACAAAGAACACTAGAATAGTAAACTCCCGACTAGGGCTATACTGAAATCAAAGCCATCATTCCCACCCAAGTGTAACAATATCCAAGAAAAGATCCGACGATATAACATTTATATTAGAATTGATTAGACAATCGAGTACACAGAGCAAATCACAACATATCCATGGAGTCATTATATGAATAAAGACTTCATGCAACCATGCTAGTCAACGCACAACTCGTTCTACCATGCCAACCAAGAGCGCCTAGAGCCTACTCACCCAGAGGAGCAGAGATACATTTTCTGATAGCAAACAAATCCTGGAAAAAAGCTTCATTACAACCACCTGGAATAAACTCGAAAATCTCGCAACATTCAGGCAGGGAGTTCTCGACATAGGCACGCGAGACATGAGAGATAGAATTCTTCTTACCCTCGCTTGAACCAGGGAAATAAACGTATTCACCGAGATCATACATTTGCCTAGCATTGCCGTGCAAGTAGGCCGATAGGGCATCACCATTAACAGTGAAACAAAATATGCCTCCTGGGGTCAACAGGTCCAAGAGTTCCTTTAACCAAGCGCAGTAAGCTGCCTCAGTTAAATGCGTAAAAACAGAGAACGAATAGATAAAGTCGAATCCATCAGGCTGGTCTTCAAAGCACCCCAGCGGAGGCATAAGTCGATTTGCCCTATAGTCTATACTAGATACATATTTGGACATGAATCGAACGGTTTTTGCATTGTAATCAGAGCCAAAAAGCTCAAATGCATTAGGACGCTGCTGTCTCAAGCGATCAAACTGAAGGAGAAGTCGCCCTGGTCCGGCACCCCACTCAAAGATCTTCAGGCACTTCTGCGACTGAGGGAAAGCACTATCAAGGATCGAGAGGAAAGGAGCAAAGTGAAGTTCTCCAAGCCGATCGATCAACTCAAGATTTGTGGTGTTGTGCGCATCCCAGCATATATCGGCAGGTCTTCTTAAAGCACCCGTACGAGCAATGTATAAGCTGTTAGCACGCAAACAAAGCAATTTATCCTTTATAAACAGCAAATAATCTGCCAGTCCCAGCAGCTTTAAAGAAACGAGGATTTTCTTAAGCTTGCGCTTAGCGAGTGCCGCCATTTGAAGAAGCAAATGAAAATAGAAAGGTCAACCTGTGAAGGAGAGCCCGGAGCAGGCGTGCATGAACTCGACCGTCAACAATCACAAACGATAAAGCGTAATACGCAGAAAAACAAACCATGCTGGCAAACTATTTTAGCATTGGTGGAGGCTTTGGAATTGGCGTTGGAAGGCGGCCGCAAGCCACAGATTTTCCACTCCGACCAGGGATGCAAGTTCACATCCGCTGTCTTTGTTTCCAGGCTGCATGACGAGAAAATCAGTATCAGTTGGTCAGGACGAAATCATTGCTACGACAAAATCCTCGTGGAACGCCTTTGGAGGACAGTCAAATACGAGGAGGCGTAACTGCGTACCTACAGGGATGTCTGGGAGGCCGAGATCAGCCTAGCCCACTTCCTATGGAGGTACTGCCATGTAAGACCACACAGCTCCCTTGGAGGCAGAACTCCCTACAAGGTCTACACTGAGACCGAAATCTGTTCCTCTCGCACAGGGTTAACGATGTCAGGGGCTAGAACTATCCAGCAAAAGACATCCGCCTCAAACTACATGGCGGAATAACGCGAGAGGATTTTTTAGCTCAGAAGCCTCCAATTAACGATCGCATTATGTTCTTCATAGTCTCAGATTGTTTAAACATCACGAAAACTGTCTAAGTCTAAACCATCCAGTCGAAGGCATAAAGCCATAGGCTAAATAAGTTAGCACAAGAAAAGGCCCAAGGTAGCCTGATCCCCTTATGAATAACTGGATCATAACTGATAAAGAACATGCAATAAACAAGCAATCATCCTTCATCGCCTTCCCTTGCGAGACCATCAGAACACTTGAATAAAGTGCAGGCACAATGCAGGAGAGGAGGTAAAGCATTACAAACAACCCTATCCATCCAAACTCTGTGATAATTTTTGCGGCAACAAATCCACCATCATTTGCATTCAACGTTCCCTGATCGAATGCATCAAGCTGTTCCACGGCTAAAGTTACAGGAGCCCTTGATGCCATCATTTGAAAGCCAACACCAATGAAAGGCGGGCGGGAGAGTGTAGCCCCAGCGGCCTCAATGCCTCGAAGGTACACAAGAGAAGAGAGATTAGTGCGATCAAGGGTAAGCCTGTCAAGAAAGTATTGTTGTGATAGAGCTGTTATACCAATGGCGACGGCCAACAGGGCAAGGAACAATGCTCTTATGTATACGCCACGCCCCACCCTAACCAAAAGGATTAAAGCGGTCAAGAGAAAAACCAGAAGCAATGTAACATTCTCTAGAGCAAGAGACAGCACAAGAATCATAAGCAAAATAAAGTGGCTTAAAACCACATCAGAAGTCATAATTACATATAAAACAAATGGTGAAATGGCAAGCGCAAAGTGACTTGGTTCACTAAAGTAAAGTATACTCTTTTGGAATGGAACAAATTTTATATCAGTAGCAATGGCAATAACACTACAAAGAAGCATGCTACAAACCAACCACGTGCTGTACCTCCTAAGTTGGGCGTAGGAAAGACGTTCCAAAGTAGATCCAAGCAATTCTGAAAATACCAAAAGGATTCCTACAATCAGAGCAGCCCCAATCTGAACTGGAGAAGGAATCTGTTGATAGTATACGGACGTTCCTGCAATATTGCCTGCCAATAAAATATATACAAAAATGATTCTACTCGTCTTAAGTTTTTGGCTAGCGCCCCTCACCAGAAGAAAACACAAGGTCAATAGTGCACCTATCAGAGTTCCAAGCATCCAGGAGCTAGCCCCCAATGCGCTTAGCAAAAACGGCAACACGAGTAGAGTTATACCCCCAAACACTGCAACGTAGTTAAATCTCATGGTTACACCTTGAACACGATCCTCTTCAAATCATATTTCATAATAGAGATCCAATAAAATAGCAATAAGAAAAAGTGCGAGTACCTTGGATAATATTTTAGTTTTTCACGAAAAGACTCTCTAATGCTAAGCATCGGACTATTATTGCTAATACCTCCCAGCCTCATGGCACTTACAACAACTGGCGAGTGAGAAGACCGAATACTATGCCGCATTCTCATCAAAAATGCATAATCTGCGGCCGATCTCAAGCCTTCATTAAATGCCAAATCGTCAGACAATAGTGTGCGATGATAGATAGTTGAACAGTTAGAATTTGGCATGTGATGCCAAAGAAATCTTCTAGAAAAAGCAGAGCCAAAAAGTCCAGCAAACTGACCGTTAGGCTGAAGCAACATGGACACTGCAGAAACTAGATTAACATCAGTACAACAATAGACTTGCCTTACCAAGTCTTCAATTGCGGAAGGCAACAAAATGTCGTCCGAGCCCAAGAATAAATACCAGTCTGCATTGACCAGCTTGACGCCTTTATTCCAGGCAGAATATATTCCTCCATCCCTCTCAGACAAATATATAAGTTTTTTGCTTGAACTTCGCTGGATAATCGCGACAGTATCGTCGTCTGATTTGCTATCTATAATAACATGGCATGTATCGTGATACGTCTGGGATTCCACAGACGCCATGCATGCTTGTATATGCTTAGCAGCATTATAAGTAGCCGTAATAACCGCAACCTTGCATCCAGATCCCTGGGTGATAGAAGGTGAATGATCTTCCATTGCTATTAGTAAAACAAAAACGAAGGCAGGCTGCTAGCTCTACTTGTGGAGTTCATTGGTCCTCCATCACGACCATGATCGTTCACCGATGAGTTGACACTGTTGGTCTTTGTGTCTGGATAGATCTAGTTGTTACCATCTGAGCAAGGGCAATACCCATAAATAGTTCTCGCACCGAAAAGGAGGCGTCTCGCGCAGAGTGGTAATATTAAGACAAGGGCGCCATAGAGATCATCAGTGGCAACACAACAACGAATAAGGAAATCGGCGCTGATCATGTCATTGCCTAGATGTGTAGTCCCATCAGGTTGTTCAGCTGACGATTGGGTGTGAGGTCGCCAGGGTCGGGGTGTCACCGCCCGTCCCAAGACCTCACACACCATGCATAGCCACCCAATTGGCCCGACTGACACCCGTCAGTCGGAAACGCCTCAATCGTAGGCACCTAGATGAGGGTGTGCCGCTCAAGGCCCTGGCAGATCAGGCCGGATACTGCGGCGCAGAAGCCTTACGGCTACAGCCTGCGCGGTGCCTACAAGTGGCTGGCCCGCTACCGAACAGGCGGCGTAGCGGCACTGGCGGATCGACGGAGCGTTCGCCGCACCCAGCGTCGGACGATCGATCCGCAGCAACTGCAGCAGGCCGTAGACCTGAGGCACCAGCGATGCACGCTCCGCCGCATCGCCCGGGCTCTCCAGGCTTCCCTCAGGGCCGTTGGACGGGATGATGAACGTCCTGGGGCTGGGTCGTCTCAGGAACTTGGAACCCAAACCGCCGGTTCGGCGATACCAATGGGAACGCCCTGGCGACATGATCCATGTCAACACCTAGCCGTAGGCTTCTCTGCAGGAGTGACAGCTAGCCAGGTTTGAGCGGGGGGCGGTCACCGGATCACCGACGACCGTCGGCAAGGCTCCTCCCGAGGCGCCGGTTACGAGAAGGTGCATGTCGCGATCGACGACGCCACCCGCCTGGCCTACGACAAGGGGCTTGCCGACGAGCAGAAGGCAACGACTGTTGGTTTCCTGGCCGGTGCTGTCGGCTGATTCTCTGAGCAGGGGATCACCTGTCGCCGGGTGCTCTCGGACAACGGATCCTCCTACCGCTTAGGTGATTGGCTAAAAGCCTGGCAGGCACTAGCTCTGAAACCGATCCGAACCAACCCCTACACGCCGCAGACCAACGGCAAAGCGAAACGGTTCATCAAACACTACTGGCTGAATGGGCCTATGTCATTGCCTACCAGACATTCGAGGAACGCAACTGCTGGCAACCTCGGTATCTTGGGGTCTATAATGGCCAGAAGTGCCACATGGCTTTCGGTGGTCTCAGCCCACAGCAGTCCCTGCAGTGGTTGCTGATCGCTGAATGACCTTGTGAGAAAACACACCTAGATCTAGATGATCCAGGGGAAGAAACAACTGTTGGGTACCCCTCTCCCCCCTCTGCCAGGAAAGTTGACGCCTCTCAATCGCGACCACTTTTTCCACCTGGGGGCTTGATGAAGCAGAGCAATGCGACGTTACAGCGAGTCCGTCAGGGCTGATGTGAGGAAGCGGATGAGTCCACCGCACCGGCAGAGCGTGGCCCAGATCTCAGCAGAGCTGGGCATTCATGTGGTCACCCTCTACAACTGGAGGAAGACCTGGCGGCTGCAGGGAGAGGTGGTGCCGGCATCCGAGAAGGAACCAGAAGGCTGGAGCGCAACCGACAAGTTCATGGTCGTGCTCGAGACCGCTGGGTTGTAGCCGCAAGGCTTCTGCGAAGCAGTACGCCACCGAACTCGCTGCCTACTGCCGCGAGCGGGGCATGTACCCGGAGCAGGTGGAACGCTGGCGGCAGGCATCACATGATGCCAACGAGAAGCCAGTGCTCACCTTCAAGGAGCAGAAGGAGCTTGAACGGCTCCGCGCCCAGGATCAGCGGGAGTTCAAACGCCCAAACAGAAGCACAGACGGAAGGAGAAGGCTCTGGCGGAGGCTGCAGCATTGCTGTAATCGCAGGCTTCTGCGAAGCAGTACGCCTCAAAAAGGATTCAGGCTTTCTGGGGAGAGGACGGGGACGATTGACGTCACCTGACGACCGGCAGAAGGCCCTGCTAATCCTGGACGAGGGGGTGCCTGATGGCGCCAGGGCCAGTGAGCTGGCGCTGTTGCTGGGCGTGGGGCTGACGACATTGCAACGCTGGAGGCGCCAGTTCGCGAGTAACTGTGATGGCATTGACCGCCGCAAGAGCAGCTACCACCACGTGGCCCATCGCCTCAGCGAAGAAAAACACCAGCGGATCTTGCTCACCTGCAACGAGCACAAATTCGCCGCGATGCCGCCTGGCCAAATCGTGCCGATCCTGGCCGCCCGTGGCCGGTACAACTCCTACGGAGAAGCCTGCGGCTACGGTTCAGAGCGCAGCTTCTACCGTGAGCTCAACGCCCACGGTCAGGCCCATCGGCGTGGCCGACCCAAACCAGCACAGCAACCTCCCACCGTACCACGGCTCAGGGCGGCCGGGCCGAATCAGGTGTGCAGCTGGGACATCACCTACCTGCCCACCACCGTGCGAGGTGTGTAACTGTACCTCTGTCTGGTGCTCGAGGTCTGGTGCCGGAAGGTTGTGGCCTGGGATGTCGCCGAGCGCGAGGATCCAGCCATCGCAGCGGATCTGGTGAGCAGGGCTTGCCTGCGCGAGCGGTACTGCTGCTCAGAAGGCTTCGCCTACAGCAAAGGCCGCCGCCAGCCGTTGATCCTGCATGCCGATAATGGCAACGCCTAGCCGAAGGCTTCTCGAAGAGTTGCGTGCAGCCACGCTCGAAAGGCGCCTGGAGGAGCTGGGTGTGCTCAGGTCCTTCTCCAGACCACGGGTGTCGATTGACAACCTGTACTCGTAATCACTGTTCAGGACGGCCAAATACCGTCTTGACTACCCGAATCGGCCAATCCCCAGCGCGGAGACTGCTTGCCAATGGGTGACCTTATTTGTGGACTGGTACAACCACAGGCACCGCCACAGCGGGATCAAGTTTGTGGCGCCCCATCAGCGCCACAACGGTGGTGCTGTGGAGATCTGCCGTTACCGGGCTGTCGTCTACGAACAAGCACGTCAGCGCCATCGACGACGGTGGTCACTATCCACACGCTGCTGGCATCAAGCGGATGTGATCTGGATCTATCCGCCAAGACAGGAAAGCCAACTCCAACCAGCTACGTTTGTCATGGCTTCCTCAACAGGAGCAGTGGCGTCATCTTTCCTGGCAGTCACCGGCGAAGCACTTATATGCCAATACCAACTGCACGAAGAGACATTTATTCTATCTTTTGAATATAAAAAGAACCGGGCTCCCTTGCAGCCGTCAAAAAAGGAGCAACCTTACTAAAGTCATCATAATACTGATTTTTCAAGAAGTTTAGGGCCCCTAATATCCTCCATTGGGCATTATTTGTCAAGAAAGCTTCTAGCAAATACTGCTCGTTCCAGAATTTAATCTGTTCTACCAGCCAGAGATGAAGGTAGTTTTTGGGAGAAAATATGTCATGAACGTGCACAATAACCCCCTTCTTGAGGGAAGGCAGAAGTTCTAGATACTCAAACAGAACATCGCCTTGAGGCCTAATGACATGAGAGGAGTCAATAAACAATATATCATTCTCTTCAAGCTCTGAAAAAAAGGATAAATCAAGATTCTCAACCCTCTGCCTTATAACAGTTACGCCAGCATCATGAAGCCAAGGCATCTCATATGGCTCTATGCAAACATGGCGGCAACTATAAGAAGCATCATCTTGATAGTTTCTGCTAATCGCCTGGATAGCCATTAAAGTGGAATAACCACTGCCTACTTCAAAGATTCTCCTAGGCTTGATAAACCGAATGAGTTGATACCAATATTCGGCATCGCCCGACTCGAAAGCACCATTATTTAGATAAAACTTATTGCTTTCCGCTGCATACATAGGGATATTACTAAGCTCATTGGAGTACTTTAACTCAGAGAGCAATTTCAACTGTCCCAATAAGTTCCAATCGATTCCTGGGAGATTTCTGTCTTTGGAGAAAGGCAGTACAGTTTCTGTATAATTGAATTGAGGCTCATAATAGTGATCTCGAATGGGGAACACACCTATGCGCAACAATGCGTTCTTGCAAAGAGGCATCCTGAAAACTCCGATTCTACGGAGGCTTTTCAGCAACAACGCTGATGGATAAACGAAAGGAAGTAGAATGACGTCTACTACCGGAATCAGCCTGAGAAAAAATTGTTTCATACAAAGCTCAATTAGACTGTTTACTCAAAATGACAATGTCGATTAATCAAAACTGCAACGCGAACTGGTTGTAACTCAGAATTTTCATTCTATTCGTATTGCCATGCATAAATGGCAAGCGAGAACATTAGAGAAAATTCCTTGATGACACATCCAAAGTGAATTCCGCTAAACGCTTACTCAATCTAACTCTATACGGCGCCTTGCTTGGGTGAAAAATGGTGATCTGAAATTACAAAAACCAAGAATATGATCACCATCAGTACACAAACTCTCATGAATTGAGACTCTCAGTTGTTTAACAAAAATATAAATCAACACCGTTATATGACGACAAATAAACGGCGCCCTTAATGGCTCTGAATAATACGTTTCGCCTTCCAAAGGAGCCTGTCAGCAAAGAAATTACCAAGAAGAAACTTCTTACATATAGGATACGCCCTTGCTTTGGCCTTTGAGATATCTCCGTTTGTGCTCTCATATACCTCATAGTCCAGAAAAATTTCGGCCCTATCTGGATTCTTTAACGGCACATGAGAGACTACTCCTGTTGAATGGCGCCACTTTGAAAAAGGAAAACATATCTGACCTGATCCATCTTCAATTAGATCATTTCTAACAAAAAAAGCATCCAAACATGGAACAACCCACAACAAGGAGTAGCCATACTTTTTAGCAACAATTGTTAGAGCCTTGAGAGAAGCTCCGTAACCTCTGTCCCCTTCCCACCTCTCATTTAGATCGTTGGGGAAAGTGATCGCCGCATCCAGAGGATAATGGGCATTATACTCAACAGAGAAAACCATTGCCCTATATTCCTTTAAAAGGGCCTCAAAAAGCCATAAGTCAGTAGAGTCAACATCAATAGAAACATATTCTGGCTGCTTAGGTACGTCATACTGTCTGAAGATATCAGAGATGTTCGAGGACGATAAGTAATGCTTATGCAGGTTAATCTCAGGACACTCATTATCGCCATCAAGAAGCAGTGATTTCCAATTGTCCTTGAGAATCAAGCTGGCGACATTGACTCCCGAACCACCGGTAAGAGACGAAGAATTGAAGCCAAACTCAACACAGAAGGGGGTAGAGTTAACCGTTCCTATGTTGCCGAAAATTAAATCAAGGAGCTCATCCTGATAAGACTGAGAATAAGTCCCACGGCCAAATTGCTTTGCAGCTAATTCTTTGATCCAAGATTTCATCTAAATAAATGCAAACGTGTTTTGAACGAAGGAAGTGAGAGGATGCAAGAAATTAACTCTAGTCACAGGCAAAGAGACAGAAACGCAGGGAATCAGTTGCTAACACGGGGCGAAGGCGATTCAACAACACCTTACAAGAAATCCTGATTCACAAATCGTCCGGAATCAATAGGTCAATAATAATTATTCCTTGGCAAAAGTCAATACGCCAATCAAAGCATGCACTAAATTAACGCAAAAGTTATGACGAAAAAGAAAAATTAAACTTCAAGCGTATCCATAGTGGATACTGTATCTCACTGCTGACTGACTAGGGGCTGCGCGGCAAGAGCAATCTATTAACAACTAGGCTGGCCAGGAAATTAGGCAAGGAGCACTCAATAGATGCCTGCTCTCGAGGGCCAAGCATTGGGCAGCCGGAACTCATCATCCATGGAGCTTAAACATCCAAGACAGGATATCATCTGTATTCAACAGGCGGTATCGAGCGACAAGATTGGTAAATTTGGCCACGACGATAAACATCTGGAGCCGGCATGCTGCCATACACACCCCGATTAGAGCATGGAAATCAAGCCTGCTCAGCGCCAAGTTGATCATTCTGGCAGATGAGCACGTCTCTAGGCCTACTTTGATTTCGTGGACAGGTGCAAGGGGGCTTGCAGGAGTAAGTTTAAGTGCAGTTGCGCACGACTGCTCCAAGTCGATTGGGCTAGGGAGCCTCTGGGCAACAGGGGTTTGAGCAGTCGCTGAGATCAGCAAAGCTTCCTCTGGCCTGGATTGGGCTCGAAAGCCAAGGATGAGACCCTCAACAGGCTCGTTTTCAGCATTATCTGACTGGTATTTGAGGCTCAATCGAAGTATTTAGCTACACCATTCCCCTGCTCAGGCTGTCGCAAGTAACTGTCGCCTGGCCAGGAACAGATTCGTCAGAGCTGCCAGCACATTGATCTTGCAGCGGTTCTTGGCCAGGCCGCGCAGCCGGGTTTTCTGAAAGCCGAATTGCTGCTTGATCACACGGAACGGATGTTCAACCTTGGAGCGGATATGGGCTTTGGCGGTTTCGATCAGATCGAGCAAGTGGCCATCCGGCGTATTCGGCAGTGCGCGGCGCTTGCCGGGTCGCAGCGCAACCCTGAAATCAGCTGTGGTGTCTGCCATCTCTCGCCTTTTGGCGATGCCCTGGTAGCCAGCGTCGCCGTAAACGACGTCCTCATCGCCATGGAGCAGCTCGGAAGCCGGGGTGAGGTCATGCACGTTGGCGGCCGTGGTCACAACCGAGTGAATCAGGCCTGAGTCCTTGTCGACTCCGTAGCCCTTGGCTTCCGCGAAGCGGTTATGGACTTTCATCCCGTAGGCGCAGCCTTCCGCGCAGCGGTGATACCACTGGTTACCCTTTTTGGTCTGGTGCATCTCTGGATCCCGCTTCCCCCGATTGTTCTTGATTGAGCTGGGCGCAGCGATCAAGGTGGCATCCACGATCGTGCCCTGGCGCATCGTCATGCCCCGTGCGCTGAGGTGGGCTTTGACGATCTCAAAGATCTGCTCGCCCAGCGTGTGCTTCTCCAGCAGGTGGCGGAAGGTCAGGATCGTGGTTTCATCCGGTATCCGGTCACTGATCAGCTCGATGCCGACAAAGCGGCGCATGGTGGGCACCTCGATCAGGGCCTCCTCCATGACCGGATCGCTGAGTGAATACCACTGCTGCAACAGGTGAATCCGCAGCATCGTCGCCAGTGGGTACGGTGGCCGACCGCCTTTCTTGCTGGTCTTGGGGTAGTGAGGTTCGATCAAGTTGATCAGCTCCTGCCAGGGCACCACCACCTCCATCTCAGAGAGAAACTTCTCCCGTTTGGTCTGCTTCTTGGCCGTGGTGAGCTCGTAATCCGAGAAGCCGAGCTGCTTGCCGCCCATCAACCCAGTCCTGGTCAGCGATTACAGACCCATTTTCTCGTGGATGGGCTGGGTTTTCCAGAGTCTCCCTAGGGCAACCAAACTTTGAGTAGCTGCTGGCGGCTTTATCAACACTCGATTCATACAAACTGGGCCTGTTCGATCGAGGTCTGCCCGCTGATCACTTGCGACTTTCGTCTAGGCCCATACCGGATGGACTGTGTGCGCAATAGAACACATCGCAATCGATAAAACTTCCCGCCCAATCAATCTAGAGGAGCTTGCGTATGATGAAAAAAGAGGAGCATTTACCAGATTCTCTGGGCTAGTGACTTATCCACCCACTCCAATGACAGGAGAAAAGCTTGCCAGGCACATCGGAGCCAAAATCAATTTGGCAACAAAGAGGATATTGAATCGAGAAGGCCTGAAATGATTAACGCCGTAGAAAAATAGCATCTAATTGCAAAGTCCTGGAACTACGATTATCCGTAAAGCCTTGCTGCAAAGACCAAAGCACAAATCCCTCTCTTTCAAGCCTTTTAATTATATCGAGCCAAAGTCTCTGGCCTTGATAAAGCTCGACTAAAGACAGTTCACATAAAATACCCTTTACAACAGGAAGCATATGGGAGGCCCCATCTAGAACTTGCCATTCATAGCCTTGCGTATCAATTTTCAAGAATATCTGAGAGCCCGACTTAGCATATAAAGGCAAGATAGAGTCGAGCTTTACAATCGGAACAGACTCACTCGAAACGTAAGCTGATTCGTTGGCAGCAGAACGGTGGGCATCTAGCATTCCCAGAATGGAGGAGGATGCGGAATTCATTGAGACGTTGATATCTACATTTCCATCACAATCGCCAATGGCGCATCGATCATGTGCAATCCAATTTGGGAATTGCCTGGTAGCCACTGCAAGCTGTCTATGCGCCTCAGAAAGCGGCTCAAAGCTGACTACCTTACCCCCAAATCCTTCAATCAACAAGGATTGTGCGAACTGCCCCTGATTGGCTCCAATATCAAAAACAAGATCAGCACCTACTTGCCTTAAAATATGAGCAAGCTGACGGGTATTGATTATATTTGAAAAATACCCATGCAGATAACTATCAAGCCCAGTGGATCGTAGCAGCTTCCTTAAAAATGGCTTCATCGAAAAATCACAAAAAACAATAATATGAGAAGGTTGTGCTCATATACAGTAGAGAGGCTGACGATTTTAAGGAGACATTGCAAATACAGGCCAAAGCAAGAGAGGCGGCAGCTTAACTTCCTTGGTCTAGCAACACTATCCAGAGATCTAGATCCGCTAGATCCAAACTTTCACACTCCATTAGCATTCACAGCCACTCCATACAACTTACATTTCAAAGTTAATTTAACCTAGATCCAAATAGAATGATAAAACTAATATAGACTTGAGCCATATTCAATCATATCATTTCAGGAGTCTTTTTGAATAACAGATGTTCACGCAAAGCCATTCAATACCTAGGCCGTCCTGAGCACCATCACATAATGGTCGGAAGTGTAACCAGCAAACCCACTGAAACCACCACTGATGACATCCTTTATCAAGGATGCACAGACTCTAACCGGCATTAATGGTCCAGCTTGCCCATGCGGGATGAAGAAAATTTTCTCAGTTACAAAATACTTTAGTCCCGCCATATACTTAATGCTGGGGAAAACAACATGCTCTGGATAACGGGAATACCACCATCCATTCCTTGATACTTTTGCCGAAAGGGATTGCGGATTGCCCGTAAATATAGCCAATCGACCATTGCTCGACATCTTCATAGAACAAAGCCGAAGAAAGCCAGGCAAATCATAACAATGCTCAACTAGATCAAATGCCGTAATAAGATCATAATTTTGTTCTACTTCACTTATATCAGCATACACTCGGTGCCCCTTCCCCATGGTCATTCGCCGACCAGACTCAGAAAATTCGACCCCACAAGTGTCCAAGTTAAAGGTTTTTGCTACATCAAGAAAGGCCCCATCATTTGATCCTATATCTAAGATTGATTTACTGTTGGCAAACAATTGCAAAATTAGCTCTCGGAAGCGGCGCGGCTTGACATTTAAGTAAGAACTCTCAACTTTCTTATAGCTCCAGCGAAGGTTACTGCTACCTATACTATATAACTCACGCGAATCTGCTCTTGTCACTGCATTCTGAGTGAACCGAGATTGGCAACTTGCACACTCCCAGATTTCAGGCTCACGTGTTAGTGAAATACTTACACTTGAGTAAAATTGATATGCAGGTTGCCCAATTCTACCCAAGCAATTAATTGCATTTGACCCACATAGGGGGCATGAAGCATGCCTAAGACTATTATCAACAACTCTTATATTAACTGATTGTGCGACTTTGGGAGGCGAATTGATGAACTTCATGGCATTAGGGCTCGAATACTAATGACAGACAGCGAAGCAAGGACAAAGAACCCAATAAAAACAATATGCTTTACTGGTAAGCCCAATCTCGCAAGGGACAGATCTTTGCCAGCGAGCAAGGTAAGTATCATTATGATAAGATAACCCGAATTACACAGAATCATCCCAGTCAAACCCAGCCATCGTCCTAATAATAACATCATGACGATAGAAGTAGCATTCGCAATTACAACCAAGCCAGATACTAATCCATACCTTCCCAAGGCCAAGAAATAATAGTATCCAAATGCACCTGTCGAATAGAGGCCATAAATCAGTGCCATTAGTGACAAGGACAAAGATGCCCCGCGGCTCACCACAAGCTCGTCACTAGCAGAAGGCAAGCTATAATATATTAAAACTGGTGATAAGAGAATTATAAGCAACGACAGCGACAGGGGTACAATTATATTCATGCCCTGGAATCTCTTGATCTGTTGGCGAGACGACTCATCAGAAGCCTTAATAAAGTGCACCAATGGCTGCATGCACATAGCCGATAAAGTATTGATTTGTGACGCAAACATACTAGCGACAGCATAGATAGCCAGCTTCTCAAACCCAAGATAACTTCCTACAATGATTTTATCTACACTTGAGAACAAACTTGCGCTCAGAGACGTAGGGAATACCAACAGACTTTTACGGCACTGAGTCAGCATCACTGATACATCTGATATCTGGGGTTGCCAGAGATTAACATTAATCGAATTAGAAAGATTTGAGAGAACCAAAAGCGTCCCTAATGCGAACACTACATATGCCAAACCTTGGTAGCCAAGATTTTGCATGTATGATGCGGAAGTTTTAATACTAAAGTAATTAATTAATAGAATGCATGCACTCCAGCCAGTAGAGGCAAAAAGCACCCAATTGTAGAGACCTAGGCTGCCAAGAATCGCTATATTTAGCGTATAGATAAATCGCGCCCCTACCAAGCCAAAGGCAGTAGATTTGATAACATTTGCAATGTGGCCGCTACCACTTTGACCAGTGATGGATACAAATACATCAGAAAGAAAAAATGTACCTACGCTTAGGGTAAACCCCAAAGCCATCATAGTCAGTACAATTGGTCTTACTCGCTCTTTAAAAAAGAGCTTCTGATCCAAACCCTGACTAAGAGAAGACAAATAAGCACTGATGCCTAAATCTAGGGAAACAATAAGAGTGGACACAGAAACAACAAAAGTCCATGCACCAAACTCACTTTGATTCCACGAGCGTGATAACATTAGTGTTGAGATCGCTCCCGACCCTGCTCTTACTATTCCTGAAGTAACGTTCAATATTGAATGCCAGGCAATCTTTTTTTTCGCAGACAAAATATATCTTGTGAGCACGAACACTTCTTCATAGTTATTCAAATGTATTTGGCTTTGATGTAGGCCTGTTCAGTCAAATCAAGCATGGCCCTAAAAGCTAGCCCCTGCCTTGGCAATGACCCCATAACTATTGCGCCGCTACCCAGCAGTGCCACGGACCATCGACAGCGGAGGATGTTGAGGATTAGTGAGGATGAACTGCACTGCTAAGCCGCTATCAATAAGCCTTACTGCAGTTCCTAAGCCCCAGCCGAGTCGGCCTGGGCTGATGTCTCTCATCCAGACCCCGCCGCTAGCAAGGCGCATGGCAGTCTTTCCAAGTGGACCATTCCGGTGTGATCCCAACTATGAAGGCCAGCATTGTGATGTCGAAGTTAACGTCGGTTAACCCAATGCTCAACGATGAGTGGCCGTGAAGCACAAGCAGGGTTATCGCCAGGGTGCGTTGAGCAGCCCAGCTGAGTTGCGCAACGAGGTCGTTACGGCTGAAAGCGGAGGTGTGAGTTCGACAGGGTTGTGATGCGACTAACGGCCCAAGGCCTCGAATCTCATGAATCCACACCCCAACGAAGATCCAAGAATCAACCGGTCGGGAACACCTGATCCGGCAGCATCTCGACAAGTGCAGGAGACTCGCACATCTAACTGCCGAGGACGGAATCAGAGAACGTGTGGCCAGCAAATTACTTATCCAATTCCTGAATGGCCGTCTATCGGCACTCGGGGATGGACGGAGTGGTCGTTGAATCGAGCTGACGCATAATCCGAAGAAATTGCAGCGGGCCTGGACCTCAGGTGCCAGCCCTGCATCCCGAGGAAGATCGATCGGCACTTGCTGGTGCCGATCATGACCCAGAACTGGGCAATGCAGCTACTGGGGTTCAACCGGCTGTGGAACCTGGACCCATAGTGCAAAACCCTTCTGCGTAGCTATGATCTCCCGTTGAGGGGTATCCAGCGGGAGTTGCCTAGGAACATGATCCATTTGGCCATCTAGTCGAAGGCATTTCCGCAGGAGTGGCAGTTGGCCAGGATCAAACGAGTCGGCCACCGCATGGGCGGTGAATGAGATAGAGGCATCTCTCAATTGGATTACCTATGAAAGGTCTACGCGGCCGCATTTGACACCAAGCCTCTCTCCTAGATTGAGGTCGATACCAATGAGAAAAAAGCCACCACTGTGGACTTGCCAAGCCATACTGTCGTCTAGTTAACAGCCAGGGAATTTGATGGAGGTGCGTGGTGAGGAACGATGAATCTGCCTAGAAATGAAGTAGTTGGGAATAAAGTCGCTCAGGCCATAAGATAAAAGGTGGTTAAAAAAGATCCTAAACCCCTCGCACAAACAGCAAGGCGCAGCGATTGATCTGAACGTTGTTGGAGGAGTTGGCCTATGAAATTCACTAAGAAATTTCGGAGGCTCAAAATGCGGCGTCGTAAACCTATCTGGCATAAATAATAGTGAAAGGCACAAGATGACCCTATGTTACCAACCCAACAGCGACGGCTCTCTCAGCTGAAAGCATGAACAGCTTGGTAGCAGAATACGCCTAGCATGGGGCTTATTGAGCTGATCAGCTCAACGACTTGGGAAGAAAGCACACTTTGCAAGTAACCCGAGGACAGGAGCGAAGCTCACCGTCTCTTCAGGAGACCCCTATTATGCCAGAAGGCCTGCCAAATGAGCAAACGTCTCAGGCCCCCTTGCGACCAAAGCAGGCCGAAAATCTCCAAAATACTTCTAAGAACACAACTGCAACACAGAAACTGTCGGCAGTCCTGGCTACATCGACACAATTCTGGGCAATCGCGTGTCACTGAGTTAATTCCATACATCCGTTTACACAGGGCTTGGAGAGGCCATGCCCTACCAGGCGCAAGACAAATTGATCAATTGACATTCTTGTCTACCTATTTTGGACTTGCCTTAGTTGAAAAGGACCCAGTTTCGCAAAAACCATCAATGCGGCTGATAAAGCGCGCACGCAAACCAGCTAGAGCCTGCCTGACGCGCTCAAAACGAATGGCTGTAGGTTAACGGCTGCTTACTATTTGTTCTATCCCCCGCAGTGCTGATGCGTAACCGGCTTAGCAAAAGCCTAGGAACCTGCTGGATCCCGTAGACTCACCCACCAAAGCGCGACGTTTCTTGCCTAAGCTGAATTGCGGCCGACTCCTTCCTACGCTTGGCGTAGGTCTTGGGACCTTGACCATGGCGGCCATGACCGCTGACCTTAGCAAGGCAGCTGAAACGGTTCCGACTCACCAGCCCCCCAAGCCTATAGTTATCGGAACGCCTGATCGTGTGACCAACCCGAAGCGGGCCAAGGTCTCCTACGACACGTACCTGCTAGGGCCAGGCGACACTCTTCAAATCGAGCTGCTTGACGTTCCTGAGTTCAGCGGCACCTATACGATCGGCCCCGATGGCACGCTCTATCTGCCCAGACTTCGGGCCCTGTACGTGGAGGGGCTGACCGTTGAGGAGCTGCGTTATTTCTTGATGCAGCAATTCAAAGCCTTTGTTCGGGCTCCAGAGATCTATATTCGCCCAGTCGGCTATCGCCCCGTCCGCATCTTTGTGGGTGGCGAAGTGAAACGACCAGGCTTTTACACCCTCTCAGGGGTGCAGAGTCCTGAACTGGATAAACCCGAACAAGGTGCCGCCGAGGCCACCCTGGGCGCCGCTGAGGCCTCCACCAGACAACTCCAGCGCAATAGCGTTTCTCCTGGCGGTTCCTTGAGCACAACCCTGTTCCCAACCCTGTTTGACGCCATCCGCACGGCCCAGGGAGTCACCCCCTATTCCGATCTCTCCCAAGTAAGCGTGACGCGGAAGCAGCCCATCAGCGCAGGAGGGGGCAAAGTGCGGGCAGATCTGAATTTCCTCTCACTGATCACCCAAGGCGACGAGTCCCAGAACATCCGTCTCTTTGACGGTGATGTGGTGAACGTGACTCGAAGCCCAATTGTGCTGCGTGAGCAATTGCTCAAGGCCGGTCAAACGAATCTGAGCCCCCAATTCATTCAGGTGTTTGTCAGTGGCCGCGTCAAGATAGCTGGGCCCACCACCCTGCCACAAGGCTCCTCACTCAACCAGGCGATTGTCAGTGCAGGCGGGCTGAAACTCCTCCACGGCAAGGTGGAATTCGTGCGCTTCACCCGCGAAGGAGAACTGGACCGGCGCCAATTCAAGTACGACCCCAACGCCCCACTCGACGCCCCCAACAATCCAGTGCTGATGGCCGGAGACATTATCCGGATCAACGAGTCGGCCCTGTCCGGTTCGGTAGAACTGCTCAATGAATTCAGCGGCCCCTTTGTGGGCATCTACTCGGTGTACAGCATTTTCAAGAAATGACCACGGCTCAACCATCCTCCCTGAATCCTGTTCCCTTTGAGGATCCCAACGACGAAATTGACTTGGTCGAAGTGGCGGCAGCCCTACGCCGCCGCTGGACCCTGGTGGCTGGGGTTGCGGGTGGCACTCTGCTTCTGGCCGGTCTGTTCACCCTGCTGAAGAAACCTGTCTGGGAAGGCGAGTTTCAGATTGTTCTCGCCAGCAAAGACAGTGACAGCGGTGGGCGACTAGCTCAACTGGCCGCCAGCAATCCCTTGCTGGCCAATATCGCCGGATTGGGCAACTCTGGAGGCAAAGACAGCCTGGAAACCGAAGTAAAGGTACTGGAGAGCCCTTCGGTACTCCGCCCAGTGTTCGACTTCGTCTACAACAGCAAACTTAAATCCGGAGAAAACGTTGACAATCTTCGTTACGACACCTGGCTAAAGAACAACGTCGATATAAAATTGGAGAAAGGCACTTCCGTTCTCAACATTTCCTATAGAGACACAGGCAAGAAGCTGATCTTGCCCGCCATGCAACGCATCTCCCGCGCCTATCAAGACTACTCGGGGCGTGATCGTAGAAGGGACATCAACAACGCTTCGGCCTATCTCAAAGGCCGCATCAAGGAGTTTGAGCCCAGGGCTGATGCATCCATGCGGCAAGCCCAGGCCTTTGCACTTGCCAATGGGCTGGGGCTGCAGGACGGCATGCCGTCGATCGCAACGGATGGTGGCACTGCCGGCTCAGCTGGTAGCTCGGTGGAAACCAGCCGCATGGTCGCCCAAGCCAACGTAATCGCCCTGCGACAACAGCTTGCCAATGCCCGTTCCTCTGGCGCGGCGGTGCTGTACCAATCCCCTCAACTGGATGCCAACAAAGAACTTTACAATCAATACCAACAGGTCGAATCCCAGCTGGCGGAAAAGCGCAGCCACCTGCGTGACAATGACCCCATCATCAAAAACCTGGAAGGCCAACGACGGGCCTTGGCCAGCACCCTCAACCGCCAAACCATCGCCCTCCTGGACGGCCTACTGGCTACGGCCGAAGCGAAGTTGCAATCCGCCTCCCGCCCCAAGGACGCGGTGCTGCATCACCGTGAACTGGTTCGAAAAGCTCTCCGAGATGAGAAGACACTGAACGAACTTGAAAACCAATTGCAATTGACCCAACTGGAACAGGCCAAACAAGCCGACCCCTGGGAGTTGATCTCCACCCCCACCCTGCGGGACCGCCCCGTGGCCCCCCGCAAGGGGGTCAATCTTGCCCTCGGCCTGCTGGCCGGCCTGGTCTTGGGTTCTGGCACGGCCCTGGTGGTGGATCGGCGCAGCGGAATCGTCCACAGCCGCAACCGTTGCGGCTGTGGACGATTCCG
>Ga0194062_1000115_pt1 | contig 32398 bp, 30 predicted proteins | sample SepL2225m_MetaG_FD_155481 | JGI IMG/M metagenome (GOLD analysis project Ga0194062, IMG submission 155481) | Anoxic zone freshwater microbial communities from boreal shield lake in IISD Experimental Lakes Area, Ontario, Canada - Sep2016-L224-25m | ecosystem: Environmental > Aquatic > Freshwater >... | reverse complement strand
CTGGTAATCCATAGGCCTTGCATTCCTGGGCTATGGCAATCGTTCCCCGTCCCCACGACTCAATATAACCCGCTCTGAAAAACAGGTTGGCCAAACTTCTGTTTCGTGGTATTGAAGCATGCTGTTTGTATAGCATTTCAATTTCTAATTCTTCAGGAAGCAATCCGGCATTCCAGATTTCAAGACTTTCGTTGTTCACACGTATTTGAGTCACCGCGCCTGTGTAATCACGATGAATCAAGGCATTCAGTATTGCTTCACGCAAAGCCCTTACCGGGTATTCCAACTGTTCTTCACGGTGTATCCCGTTGTATGAAATGACCGATTTCAAATATTTTGCTTTTAGGATATCCATGATATTCTCAATCATCGTGAACAGGTTGCACTCAATGACATCCTGTACAATAATGTTGGTTTCACTGACAAATCGTCCGATTTTAGCATACATCGACGGAAAAAACTTCACAGGGTCAGTTGCAAATGCTAATAAAGCAACTCTTTTTATTTGCTTTGAATCATCCCAAAGATGAAGATTCTCGAAAAGGCTCGGGAGAGATAAATTTCGGGCATCCGGATGTAATCGATTGGCAGAAATTGCCAACTCAATAAACCGTTGAACCGTTGAAATATCGATATCTTTTAACGATGCAGATGGTACTCCGATTTCGTCCCAGGTAAGGTTGTTCCTTTTCAACAAGAAGTTCTGCAATGAGGGTCCGTTCAGTTCTTGAATGGTCGTGCCGCTTCTTACATAATATTTGCCTCGTAAGCTGACAGGTTGCTGACTCTTAGTCACGTTAATCATAAGATAAGGCAGGGTGTTCTCAAAAAGCAAATCCACTTTCAATACTATTCCCATTAGATTTGCTCCCTTATTTGGAATTTCTTCAAGTAATCTTGTCGCATTTTGAAGTCCAACAACTTTTCCTGAATCACTAACACCCAAATACAGCGAACCACCTTGTGCATTCGCAAATCCGCAAAGTTGCTTCAAAAATTCATCCTTCCAGATTGATTTGAATTCTGCTTTTTGTGATTCGTTCTTGGGTAACATATATAGGTTGCAGGTTTCAGGTTGCAGGTTTCAGGTTGCAGGTTTCAGGTTGCAGGTTTCAGGTTGCAGGTTGCAGGTTTCAGGTTGCAGGTTTCAGGACGGATGACGGATGACGGATGACCGTCGTCAGTCGTCGGTCGTCAGTCATTTGTTCAGGTTTCAGGTTGCAGGTTTCAGGTTGCAGGTTTCAGGTTTCAGGTTTCAGGTTGCAGGTTGACATGTTGAAGAGGTGGCCGGAAAATCAATAATTCAAGCCAAATGCCCATAAAGGAATCACATTTTTATAGCCGTATTCGATATTATCTTTTACCATAAAAGCATTGCCGGTGTTTTTTATTTGTTCCTGCGATTTGCTTTTACCACCCACTTCAAACGTATATTTGTCAATTTTAAAATCAGCAACGGCAGAAGAAGTTACAGCATTGTTGACCCGTGTCTGATTCAGAAAGAAAGTTTCGCGGATATTTCCGGTTTCAGGTACTTTTGCCGATAAATAATACATCAGATTGGGATTGTCCAAATATACCTTTTCCACTTTTCCCAGCCCGATAATGCCTGACGCCGAGTCGCGCAATCGTGCAATAAGTCCCGCATCTTCCATGAAAGTGAAATATTCTTCCAACGAATTACGGCTCACTTGCAACTTTGATGCAAGCGACACAAAATTTGGTTTAAATGGCACGCTTTCGGCAACGACAAGCAGCAGTTTTTTCAGTTTGCGTGCAGTGTTGACCGATAAGTTTGCAAACTGTGGTATGTCAACTTCAAGTGTATGGTTCAGAATCTGACCCAGCCGGATAGCCAGATGATCGTCTTTTGCCATCGGATAATAGCCTTTCTGCAAATATTCGCGAAAAAGCGGAAGCGGATGTTCTATGCTGTCAGTCAGAGAGATATGATTGTTGATTATTTCTTCGAATGGGTGAACGGGTACATTGAGACCGTGTTCGAATTGAAGATACTCGCGGAATGACAAACCCTGCATCGAAAACATTAACGCGCGACGGCTCAAATCTGCCATTCCCTTACGGATATCGAGTATGGAAGAGCCGGTAAAGCAAACTTTTAAATCGGGATAAGCGTCGTAAATATTTTTCAACTCTACCGACCAGTCTTTGTACTTATGAATTTCGTCGATAAAGAAATGTTTTCCTCCGTTTTTGTAAAATTCATCAGCCAGATCGGTCAGCCGGTGGTTCGAAAAATAAATATCGTCGGCCGAAACATACAATATACCACGTGCGTCATGTTCTTTGATATACTGCAGCAACATAGTGGTTTTACCCACACCACGCGGACCGACAAGTCCGGCCATACGACTTTCCCACGGGAATTTGTCGTACATATACCGCCTAAACGACAAGCCTGTTCGGGCAAGCAACGATTGTTGTTTTTGAATGAGTGTTTCCATCTCCGACACAAAATAATGCACTACAAATTTAGCATAAATTGCAAATATTGTTCAACAGGTTGTGCATTGGTTTGTTTTCAAAGTTAAAGGTGTTAAGTGTTAAGGGATGTGTATCTTTTCACCGCCGCTCCGACATCCGCCGAAGGCGACATTACTGTTTTTAAGATCGTAAGGTATTGAATGAATTCGTGTCGACAAAAAATGAATCTTCATGGTTACGCTTTGCCTTCTGATGGACTTTTATCAAAACTTTAGATGTTTTCGAGTTTTGTAATCCAATCATTAAAATGACGACATTTTTTTCTCAGCAAGGTTAAGCCGATGTCCTCTGCCACCAATGGGCCTACCTGTGCTTTTTGTCCTTCGTAGTTTGGTAAATACTGAATAATCCTTTTGGAAGGTGCAGAATGGGGCGATTCATTTATTTCTTCAGGATTCGCATCCCCTATTTTTCGTTTCAGTCTGTTAATCCCCGTTTGTTCTTCAGGATACATTGTAATCAATCTATCGGGGTCAACCAACAAAAATGCTTCAAATTCATGTAACTGAACGTAAGGTAGAAAGTTTGAATGATTGATATCCAGGGCAATAGCTGCCTCTAAGGCTATAATTCGTTGATAGTGATCAACAATATTTTGAATTTGTGCTGAGTAGGGACTTAGTGCATCTTTTGGAAATGCATATAAATCAATAAAACTGGTATAAAATGTGTCAGTCCTTCCTCTGTCAGATTCAATCCATCTTAACACATCATTTCTAAACTTAATGTACTTAAGTAAACCTCCTTTTGCAGGTTTATAATTTATTCTGTCCCACCCTGTTCTGATCTTCCGGGCTGAAATGAAAATATTTAGCGGGGCAAAGTGTTTTACCAATACATCATTTACAAGGGTTTCCTCTGAGCTTCCTTCTACGATAAAATTCAAGTATTTCACGGACGGCCTCCGATTATATTTTTCTCCCAAATTTGTCCTGTCGAAAATTCTTCTAAATAAGCTTGCAGGTTTTTAATATCTGGCCGGTGATACTCTGAGTTTCTTCCTTTACGGTCAATAACGACCAAATCTTCTAATTCAAAATTATTCACTAAGCTTATTGATTGCGTTGCAACAAATACCTGACAATAGGATGAAGCGGCTTTAATTAATCCTGCAACTGCATCAATTGCACTCGGATGCAGTCCTAATTCCGGTTCGTCCAAAAATAGAACTGTTGGTAAATCTTTGGGATTTTGTGCCAACAGGCTTATTAATGCAATAGTTCTTAACATGCCATCGGAAGCTTGTCCTGAATTAAACACTTTCGTGCTGCCTTTTTCCCTCCAACGTAACAATATTTGACCAAACTCGGGATAGAGTTCAAAGTCATCGAAAAATGGTAATACCAGCCGGATGTATCTAATAATTCTTGTGAAGTAATTTTTTTCTTCATTTTGGAGACGGTATAAAAAACTGCCTAAATTTTCTCCATTTTGTTTCAACCACCTTCCATCTGCCTGCGACCATTTCAAACGCATAGGCGCTGTATCGCTGGTATTGTGAAACTGATACACAATCAATTTTCTAAGCAAATTCAAAATGATCTTGGCCGATTCATTTGTCGTTTCAGGTAGCTTTGCTTCTTCATGGCCAACACCACAACTTGACCAATGACCTCTAGTTTCAAATCTCGTAGCGGAATATCGGTATTTTTCTTCTTTGAAAACCAGTTTGTCAGGTTTTGCAAACATCAGGCTGAATTGATACTCGTTAAAACCGGTGTTTGTCGCTATTTCAATTTGGGCATCTATGCTTTTGGTTATATCGGCGCCATCATGTAAAATATCATTGGCCCCGCCTAAATAAGCAACATATTCCTGCAACTTCCCATCGGAGTTAAGCATCCAACTCAAAAACTTGAAGAAGGAAATGAAATTGGTTTTACCTGCTCCATTAGGGCCAATTAAAATATTTAAAGGATGAGGTGTAAATCCTTCTATTGCTTTTATGCTTTTGTATCCTTTAATTGTGAAGGATTTCAGCTTTATATCATACATTTCAAGTTGTTATCGTTTGAATTTATCATTGTGGTAAGCTTTCGCTGGGAGCATGAAAGATTCACACACCGGACGAAAATTGTCATCGATTTTACGGTCGGCCATGGTACACCCCCCGATAAAGTTTCAGGTTTCAGGTTTGGCTCCGCCAAGCTACGCTTCGCTCCGGTTCAGGTTTCAGGCCATTGATTGGCCTGACTGAAGAATGATCTTCCGCGCCTTATCCAGATTGTTTTCAGGTGATGACATCCCGGCATGGATCACCAGCTGGGGGTTGTGCCGGGCCACTAATTCTTCCAGGCCTTTGATGTCAGCCGTCTCCAGGCGACAGATCGTGATCTTAGGCCCGGGATATCCGGCTGTGAGCAGTTCAGGCTTTTCAAGCGCTTGTTCATCTGTATGGGCCAGGATGAGTTCGGCAGGACGGCAACGGATGAGCAGTGCCGTCATCTCTCTTCCCATGTTACTGCCTGCACCGGTGATCAGGATCCGTTTTAAGGCAACAGTGCCGCAAAAAGCCGGAGGCAGGGGAAAATCGACCGACCTGATTTTTTTTTCTGAAGCGCTTTTTATATTCCCACTTACTCTTCCGCCGATCATAAAACTGCGTAAGAACAGAGACAACACCGTGGTGATGAGAAACTCCAGGATGATGATTGTAAGGGGGATGAACAGCCGCTGGTTGATGAGGTAATAGCTGATGAAATCGGCCAGGATGAAGATGAAGCTGCCAAGGATGAGGATCAGTATGAATTTAAAGGTATCGGTGAGGCCTTCGTGCCTGTCGATGCTGATATATGACCTGCTGCCTATAAAGAGTAATACTCTCACAACCGTGATGGACCCCAGTACCATGGGTATTTCGGCGATCTCCGAGGCCGGGATGGCAAAGTTGAACCTCAACAGGTAGGCTAGCCAGACGGCCGCGATAACGATGACGGCGTCGGCGAAAGAAAGTAGATATTTGGGATAAGTCTCAGGTTTCAAGTTGAAGGTTTCAGGTTGCAGGTTTCAGGTTTCAAGTTTCAGGTTTCAGGTTTCAAGTTTCAAGTTTCAGGTTTCAGGTTTCAAGTTTCAGGTTTCAGGTTTCAAGTTTCAAGTTTCAGGTTTCAGGTTGAAGGTTGCAGGTTTCAAGTTTCAAGTTTCAAGTTGCAGGTTTCAGGTTTCAGGTTGAAGGTTGCAGGTTTCAGGTTTCAAGTTTCAAGTTTCAGGTTTCAGGTTTCAGGTTTCAGGTTTCAGGTTTCAGGTTTCAGGTTTCAGGTTTCAAGTTTCAAGTTTCAGGTTTCAGGTTGAAGGTTTCAGGTTTCAGGTTTAAGGACGGATGACGGATGACGGATGACCGTCGTCAGTCGTCGGTCGTCAGTCATTTGTTCAGGTTGCAGGTTTCAGGTTTCAAGTTTCAAGTTTCAGGTTTCAAGTTTCAAGTTTCAGGTTTCAAGTTTCAAGTTTCAGGTTTCAAGTTTCAGGTTTCAGGTTTCAGGTTTCAGGTTTCAGGACGGATTACGGATGACGGATGACCGTCGTCAGTCGTCGGTCGTCAGTCATTTGTTCAGGTTTCAGGTTGAAGGTTGAAGGTTGCAGTGTCCGCCTTTGGCGGGGCCGATGCGTTTAATATACCCTTCCCGTATTAATTTTCCAAGCTGGTATTTAACCCCACTCTCTGTTATTCCACCTAATTGTTCAGCTATTTCCTTTCTGCCCAGCTTCGGATTCTCTTGAAGTAAAGTAATAATTTTCTGGGTAGTTTTCTGGGTAGTTTTCTGGGTAGTTTTTTCGCTGTTATCTGATTCTTCTATCCATTCAGGTCGGTAAAAAGAAACCACGAACCCGGTTTTCCGTTGGATAAATTCAACCTTGATGCCGTTTTCAAGTTTCAGGTCGCAGGTTAAGGGGTATCGAGGGTGATGCTTTTGCGGATGGTGGTTTTATATCGCTTACCGATGTCGTGGCAGTGTACTTCGAAAGTCAGCCCGTCTAAATGGCGGATGATGCCGCGTATCTTCTCCAGGTCAAGGTTCGCATCGAACCAGGTGAGGTCGAACTCGAATATTCTGACCGATTGCTCGGGCATTACTTTCATGCCGTCCCGAATAATGGAAAGTGTGATGTACCCCGTGTCCTCATCCACCAGCGGTAAAAAATCAGAAATGGAGCCTGAAACTTTGTTGTCTTTGGAAACGAAGAATTTTGAGATGAAGAAGGGGCTGTTGCCGCTGTTCAGCAGTCGCAGGGAGATGCTGTTTTCGGTGACTGCGTGCACCAGGATCGGTAGGGGTTTGATGGTGTCGCGATAGAATTTGAAGAACAAATAGACCGAAAAGGCGCTCATCACAAATGCCGCCACCGACAGAAAAATGGTGAGGATCACCAGGAAGCGGAGGTCGACGGGGATCGACGGAACCGCGAGAAGGAAAAAGGTTTCAGGTTGCACGTTTCAGGTTTCAGGTTGCAGGTTGCACGTTTCAGGTTTCAGGTTGCAGGTTTCAGGTTGCACGTTTCAGGTTTCAGGTTTCAGGTTGCAGGTTGCAGGTTGCAGGTTTAAGGACGGATGAAGGATGACCGTCGTCAGTCGTCGGTCGTCAGTCATTTGTTCAGGTTGAAGGTTTCAGGTTGCAGGTTTCAAGTTTCAAGTTTCAGGTTGCACGTTTCAGGTTGCAGGTTTCAGGTTGCAGGTTTCAGGTTTAAGGACGGATGACGGATGACGGATGACCGTCGTCAGTCGTCGGTCGTCAGTCATTTGTTCAGGTTGCAGGTTGCAGGTTTCAGGTTGCAGGTTTAAGGACGGATGACGGATGACGGATGACCGTCGTCAGTCGTCGGTCGTCAGTCATTTGTTCAGGTTTCAGGTTGAAGGTCAATAACTTGAAACCTGGAACTTGAAACTTGAAACTATTTTCAGTGATATTTGGTTCCTTTTATTTCGGTGGATTTGAGATAGTTAATAAAGCTGGCGAGTTTTTTATTGAGTTTTATAGTGCTTTCCAGAAGTTGATCTAAGGTTTCTTTGGAAATATAGGCATAATCAAAGGCTCTGTAACATTGTGAGCGTGTTTCGCCACAGGATCCTTTTGCGATGCTTAGAAATTGAATGAACTCCTTCTTGCCATCTCGTTCAAATCCTTCAGCGATGTTATCCATTATTGAACCGGAAGAAGCTTTAATCTGGTCTCTGAATTTGAAATCTTTAGAAAAACTTTCGGTATTGGTAATCTCTTTAATAAATATACAAAGTTCTCTCGCTTCTTTCCAAACCTCCAGATCCTCAAACCTTTCTATCTTCATCTGTCAAACTTGAAACCTGAACCGGAGCGAAGCGTAGCTCGGCGGAGCCAAACTTGAAACGATTATTTGTTGTCGGCTTCCTGAAGGGTTTTTTTGAGTTTGGCGAAGGCTGGTTTGCCGAATATCACTCCTACTCCCGTAAGTATTCCCAGAAAGATCATGATCATAATAATGTTGCCGCTTGTACTGATCAATGATGCGTCCGATGGAGGTTCGATCATGGTAAAAACCGGGGTGTTTTCCTGTACGTTGATCTTGGCCTGTTCGAGCAGCTGCGACAAGCTGTTATATACATTATATGAGAGGTTATATTCGGCCTGGAGGTTTTCTCCCTGGGCGAGTGCGCTCGACTGAACCACATTCTGGTTACGGTCGCGGTAGGATGCGAGGGTCTGCTGTGCCTGCCTATACCTTTTCTCAGCATCGGCATGCAGTCCTTCGACAAATTCACGGTCGTTCTTGACCTTGCGTGTGCGGTAATCGATGATATAACGGGTAAGTGTGTTTACGACTGAACCGGCCAGATCTTTTGCCACCGCCGGATCTCCAATGGTTACACTGATCTCCAGTAAATTCACCGAGCCTTTCTTGATTTCAGCCTTGATACAACTGCCAATGGCACCGATTTTAGATTTTTCTTCGGGTGTAAGTTCCAGAGATGCCGAATCGGAGCTGGAAGGACCAATGATCGATAATCTGAGACCAGGAACCGGGGAGGAATTCGGGAGTATAGTTGCCGGGGGACGCTGACGGGAAGTTACTTCTGTAGTTACTGCTTTCTTTTTTCCTCGTATGGCGCCAAGAATTGTTCCCGGAAGTCCGATGCTGTATTTCGTAAGTATCCCCTGCAAGGTGGTTCGTGGGTGTTCGTCGAAATACTGCGACATTTTCATTTTAGACTTGGTCTTTGAATCGGTCACCTGCTGATTCAGCACTTCAAGCCTGAAGAACACACTCCCCACAACCAATGGGTAAAGCGAAGGAGTAAGTGCATCGGCTGATGATGTGGTCGGCACCCCGGTCAATGCCGAAAGTTGCTTTAATATGGCTGAATTGGCTGCCGGATTTGATCCGCCCGGCTCAACCAACAGGCTTACCTTGGATGTATATTCCCTGGGCGATATGATCACAAGGAACACTCCCAGCACAAAGAATATGCCCGTCGCGATGAGGATGGTCCTGCGGCCTTTCCAGATTTTGGAAACGATCTGCATCAGATCGATTTCGGAGGAATTGGTATCAGTGGGGTCTGACATAAGCGTTCTGCGTTATTGCGTTGGGGCGTTCTGTGTTATAGCGTTTTGGCGTTCTGCGTTATTGCGTTTTGGCGTTCTGTGTTGGGATAATTATTTTTTTTGCGGTGTTCGTGATTATTCACATAATTGTTTATTTCTATGGTGTTCATTATGGCATAGCCAAAGCTTCGCAATTGGCTCCGCCGAGCTCCGCTTCGCTCCGGTTCAGGTTGCAGCTTGCAGCTTGCAGGCGGATGATGAAAGTATTCTTAAATATCGAGGTTCCAAACATACCTGAATTTATTGGAGTTTTTTCTGGTCTTGTTACGTTTTATCATTTCCATATCCAATTTTTGGAGTTCGATAATAACTTTCAACTTTTCCTCAAAGGATGCCTTTGCCTTTTGAGTGTGGTAGATCACTTTAGTTTCGGCTAAATGCGATATGTACTCCGCGCTATTCATAAATTCTCTTAAATTCGGATAGTTTATCGGTCAATTTGAATCTTGAAATGACGTCGCGGAATATATTGACTCATCATATTCCGATTCATCAAAAAATCTTGCCAATCTTTCTTTATCAGATGCTCTCCCCGTTTGAAGCATAATGGCCATTAAATATTCAGGTCCCAGGATAAAAGTCTTTTCATCGAACAGTGTTATTTCACGACGTTTTTCCAGAGCTTCAACAACAAGATCATGATAGGGGAGCAAAAACTGCACTGGCACTCCCTCTATAACAATATGTTCCCCTTCTGTTTTAAAATTGTTTTTTTTACTCCATTCATAAATTTCGGTAAGAGGCGTTAGCGGATTACCATCTTTAATAATATTTACGATCAGGTCCAGGTAATATGTCACGGAAGGTTCAATATAATAAAAGTGAGCGATGCCTCCTGCAATCGCATATTTTTCAATAAGTCCTGAATCGACTAAACTATTTATTTTTCGCAACGCTTCTTTCAATGTCTTCAGGTTTGGCTCCGCCGAGCTACGCTTCGCTCCGGTTCAGGTTGCAGGTTTATTTTTTTGAGGGGACGACGATGGTGGCGCCTGGTTCGATTTTGGGGAAGCTGTTGATGAACAGGAATCCCCGTTTGGTGCCACATACAGAGCCATTGGCGTTGATCACATAAACCCGCGATGGTTTTGAGCCGGGCGCAAATCCGCCGGAACGGTTTACGAAGTACCTGAGTTTTTTACCTTTATAATAGGGCAGGGTCGTAGGATATGTTACGGCTCCGGTAATTTTTATGGTTTGAATCTCACCCGCTATTAAAAGGCTGTCGCCCGGCATCAAATACAAATCCTTGTAACTTCCGGGGTTTTTCATGATATACTGAAGATCAATGGGGACCTCGACATAATCGCTGACTTTAAGGATTGGTTTTGATGAGTAAGGCGCATCATACCGTGAAGGAATACAATTGATTTTACGTTTCAGGCTTGCTCCTTTGACATAGGCCTGGGGAGTGAGATTTCCTGCACGCATGATGATATCGGAAACACGGTCATTTTTTGTCTTAATGCCGTATCTCCCCTGAAATAATACTTCTCCTTTTACCGTAACAAGCGATTGAGCGCTATATCCCGGAGAACGCCTGACCGATACTACGTCGAAGGGTTTGAGGATGAAGCGGGAAGCCGAGTCGGAGAGTTTGAGGTCCTGGCTGATGGGGAAGCGGAATACCTGGGATATCTGGCTGATGGAGCGGGTGGCGGTATCGTTCTTCACCCTGCGGGCGATCTCGAGCCGGGCAAGGGAGGCGGGTTCGGTAAAGCCGCCGGCCATCAGGATGAGGTCGCTCATAGTCATGTTCAGCATGAAGGGGAACTGACCGGGCCGCCGCACTTCGCCGTCGATCTGAAGGTAATATCCTTCGTGCAGATCGGAGATGGGCGAGATGTTCACCACGTCGTCCTTCAGCAAGCTGATATCATTATTTTGTTGCATCAGAAGGGCCAGGTCTACCGGGATCACCTCGGTGGTCATGTCGTCGCGCTGGCGGTAGATGTTGATGCGGGTGGTGAAGGCATCGCCCTTCAGCCCGTCAGCCTTGCGGATCAGCTGCTTGAGCGTACCCACGCTGTCTAAAGCGAACACTCCCGGGCGGTAGACGGCGCCGCGGATCTCGACCCGGTTCTCGAATTTATCGAGGATGGCATCGACCGTCATCTCATCGCCGTTCTGAAGGCGGAAGGTATCCTGCTGTGAAGCGGGTATATCGAGGACTTTGCGCTGGGTGCCGGTTTTACGGTACACCTTGATCCGCTGTGCATAAGCCTTACTCGTAAACCCGCCTGCAAAATAAATGAGGTCTTTGAGCGATTCGGTGGATTTCATGTCGAACAGGCCGGGGCGTTTGATTTGTCCGCCGATGTCGACCCTCCGCTGATAGGGTGAAATAAATACAACATCGCCGTCTTCAAGCCTTATATCGTCCTTTTGTTCACCCTTCAGTAAAAAATCATAGAGGTCGAGTTCGGCCACGGTCTTGTTGTTCCTGATGACCTTCACATCGCGCAATGAGCCGTTCGCCGACGGTCCGTTTGCTGCGTAGAGGGCGTTGAACACGGTGGACAGCGATGAGAGGGTATAGGTGCCCGGCATGTAGATCTCGCCCACAAGGTTCACTTTGATGCTGCGCACGGAACCAAGACTCACTTTAATAAAGGAGTTTCCGGTACGCAGTCCGGAATAAATGGCGCTCAGCTCTTTGGTGATCTTTCCGGTGGCTTCTTCGATGGTCATGCTGCTGAGGTAGAGGGGCCCCAGACTGGGAATGAGGATGCTGCCTTCGGGGGTGATCTTCAGTCGGTAGGTGGCCTGGGAGGCTCCCCAGATGTCGATGATGATGTCGTCGGACGGGCCGAGGCGGTAGTTTTTCGGGGTGGGGATGTTGATGCTGGGTTCGAAGGTAAGGTTGTCGGTGGTGAATAACGAAAACCCGAAGTTGCGGTAGCTTCCGTCGGCCACGGCTGACTGGGTGATACCGGACACGGTGGTTCCTGCGGAGGCACCTGAGGTGGTTCCGGCCACAGCGCTTGAAACGCTACGGGAGCGATCGCTGACTTTTTTCGTGACTTTGTTCCTCGAAACCTTTAATGAATCGGGTTCGTTTTGCTTGTTTCCTTTGGCTTTGGCTCCGGTGGTGATCTCGATGGCCGGGGGTGTTTCATCAACAACCTGCTCGACCTGCGCGATGCTGGGCAGGCTGAGGGCCAGGAAAAGGGTCATTAAACCGGAGATAAGGAGAAGGGGGGTTTTCATAGGCGTTATTGCGTTGGGGCGTTTTGCGTTATTGCGTTATGGCGTTCTGCGTTGGGGCGTTAGTCCGTTGGGGCGTTCAACATTCGATATTCGATATTCGACATTCGTTTTGGCGTTAGTCCGTTGGGGCGTTTTGCGTTATGGATTTATAATATCCTCCTGCTTTTTTACTACCGCGCCGTTCAATATAATTATGGGTAGTAAGGTATCGCAAATGCTTGTTTAAAGTATCCAATGGGTTAACAATATCTTTCGCCTGTACACCCGGATGTTGCTCAATAAATCTAAGGACATTGTACCGGCCTTCGTTTAATGTGCCATTTAATGTGCCATTTAATGTGCCATTTAATGTGCCACTTAATGTGCCATTTAATGTGCCGTTTACTCCTTCATGTTTCCCATCATCTTTGGATTTATAAAAAATAATCACGAAAGCTCCTGCTTTTTCTTCAAAGACAGGTCGGGGATTTCCGTTGGATTTGCATTTATGGATCATCCTGATGAAACCAGTTCCCCAGTTCTCTATCAGATTCACTTTAAAAAACAATTCGGCGAGTTTTTTATTTCTCGGTATCGAACGGCATTCTGATTCGATGCGGGAAAGGTCGAGTTCACGCGGTAATAAGCCAGGACTCCATATTTCGATCCGATCGTCAAATATTCTAACCTGGATATTTCCCGAATCAGAATAATCGCGATGGACAATGGCATTGATCAGTCCCTCCCGTAGGGCTTCAATAGGGTAATCCCATTTTTCTATCCGTTCAGCCTGCTTCCCGATTTCAACGTTCATATTTATCGACCTGGTAATAAAACTCAAAGATTCACTTACACTTTCAATGAGATTACAACTTGTGTTTTTCATGTCGATAAATGCATCGGGTGTATTTCCTTTGAAACGTGCAAGTTTGATAGCTGCATTCGGGGCGGGAGATATGTCGCTCGCAAAACAAAGATAACCAGCCCGGGTCAGAAAATTATTTTGTAAAACACCCAAATCATTTAAAATTACTTCAACATCATTCGATTCAATCTTGAAGTGTTTATCGTTAAGGGATAAAATCCATTTTTTACTTATGACTCTGTCGGTAAAAATGATATTTGACAATTGTAGGTCAAAATCAGGTGTTTGGTATCGCTTAATCAGTTCCCGTAAAGAAGTATTGCTGATTTTAAGATTCGATTTGCCTGTCCTGATATATGCTTTATCGAAAGCAAATACGGGCTTATTATCTGATTCAGGTATTTCAATTTCAACATATTCCCCTAATCCAAATTCTTTTACGTTGATAGATGGATATAAAACGGGGTCGGTATGCTGTTTTATTTTGTTCACAAAATCTTCGATAGTGTTTTTCCCAACCTGCATATTGATAAATTCCCCATCATCATTTACGCCAACAATTATTTTTCCACCATTTCTATTGGCAAACGCAACCATTGAAATGATGATCTCTTTCCATTCGGCAAAGCTTGTTTTTAGTTCTAGTTTTTCTGTTTCTTTCAGCATACTTTAAAAACTACATCGATGGGGGTCGGAGTTCTGGGTTCAGCGTTTTGGCGTTCGTCCGTTGGGGCGTTCAACATTCGATATTCGATATTCGACATTCGTTTTGGCGTTCGTCCGTTGGGGCGTTCAACATTCGATATTCGATATTCGACATTCGTTTTGGCGTTCTCCGGTATGGCTTCGCCCTTTCAGTCACAGGGTATGTGCTGTTAAGGGTGATTTTATTGTATTGAAATTCAGCTTACTGTGGCTGAATGTCGTTTTTTTTCCAAAGCAGCAGTGCTTCGGGATTGTTGTGCAACAGAGCTGCAGTTTCTTCCCGGGTAACAATATTGTAACGAATGCTGCGGCTGATTATATTTTCGGCCTTATCGACCAGATGTACGAGATATTCCCGGTCGATGTCGGTCCCCACCAGCAAAAGTTCTATAACAGGATTGTCGTGGCCACGGGCAAAGCTTCCGGTAACGTAAGCACTATGCAGTCCGCCCAGATTGGTTACCACAGCTTCAACCACATGATCGATCCCGGTATGTTTGAGTAATAGCTTGTTGATGTCGCTGAAGAGCGGATGCTTGCGGTTGGCCTGAAATATTTTTTTGTTGCCCGCTGTTTTGGAGTTCAGCAATCCGGCTTTTTCAAGGTGATTGAGCTCGAGGCGGATGGCGTTGGTCGATTCCCCGAATTCCGCTGACAGATCACGCAAATAGGAGGTGTTGGCGCTGTTCAGGAAGAATTTCAGCAGTAATTTTATCCTGGTTTTTGAGGTGATCAGCGATTCAAGCATTTCAGCGTTATTGCGTTTTGGCGTTATTGCGTTTTGGCGTTATTGCGTTTTGGCGTTAAGGCGTTTTTGCGTTATGCGTTCAGCGTTCTACGTTCAGCGTTATGGCGTTGTTGCGCTTTATGAGTAACAAAATTACTCGTTTATTTGACTCTGCAAGTTAATAATACATTTTTTTGGGAAATGAGTCGTTAAAATGTCGCTTTTCACGTAAAAAGATCGTGACGAGAAAGCGTTTTGGCGTTCTGCGTTATGGCGTTCTGCGTTATGGCGTTCTGCGTTATGGCGTTATGGCGTTCTGCGTTATGGCGTTTTGGCGTTATTGCGTTCTGCGTTATGGCGTTATGGCGTTATTGCGTTATTTCGTTATGGCGTTATGGTGTTATGGCGTTATGCGTTTTAGCGTTATTGGGTTCAGCGTTTTGGCGTTATTGCGTTCGGCGTTTTGGCGTTCTGGCGTTATTGCGTTTTAGCGTTATTGCGTTCAGCGTTTTGGCGTTATTGCGTTCGGCGTTTTGGCGTTCTGGCGTTATTGCGTTCGGCGTTCTCCGTTCGGCGTTGATGCGTGAAATTAAAAAATGTAGTGTACATTTGGAAAAATTTTTGAATCAATCATTAATTAATCCATCAAACCATGCTCAAACAAATCGTGATTTCAGTCTCCATGTTGTTATGTATAATGGTGACGCCCCTGCTCAGCAACGCTCAGTGCTTCACTGCCAATACGGCTGTGGGACCGGGTGAATATCTTGCCTATGATGTTTCCTACCAGGTCGGACCTGTGTGGACGAACATCGCCCTGGTTACTTTTTCGACGGTACAGGAGGCACAGGGCGCAAAACAGGTGTTGCACATGAAACTGAACGGAAAAACCTATCCTACCTACGACCATTTGTTCAAGGTACGTGATTCCTACGAATCATGGATTGAAATGCAGACCTGGCAACCGATTAAATTTCAGCGGAATACGCTTCATGATGATAATGCAGCCCTGCTGCTCCAGTTTTTTTACCCGGCCCAATCATTCTTTTTATACAATCTCAAGACCAATGCTGACCCGGTAGTCAAAGGACAATTACCGTTGCAAAAATGTTTCAACGACATGGTTTCCTCAATCTACTATCCGCGAACACTAGAGATTGAAAATCTCAGGCCGGGAACTGTTATCCCCATATCAGCCCTCTATAATAATGAGCCTACCACACTGCGGATGGTGGCTCAGGGCAAGGGCCTCATAACAGCCCGCGACGGGAAGCTGTATCATTGCCTCAAATTCATCATTAAAATGAACAGCACGGTGAGTTTGTTTAAAGAGAATTCCGACATGGTGGTGTGGTTCACTGCCGATAAAAACAAAATTCCCGTTTACGTGGAGGCTACTCTGAAGGTGGGAACCGTGAAGATCTATCTCAAAGATGCAAAGGGGATGAGGAACCCGATGACGGCTCTGCTGAGTAAATAAAAGGCGTTAGGCGTTTTGCGTTGAGGCGTTATGGCGTTCTGAGGGGCGATGTGAAGCTGCGAGCGTTTGGCATGGCTTGTTCAATAGGGGTTTTGCCTGCGCCAAGGGAGTTGTTTTTGGCCAGGAGGAAGTCGTCGGCAATGCGGTTCAGCTTTTCTTTGAAATCGGGAAGATTCACCGGATTTTTCAGCCATTGTTGTCCTTCAAGTAATGCGACAGGAAAAGTTGTGAGCCTCATCAGCACATCCGGTTCTGCAATAATGGTTTTTTGCATGGCGTAAACAAATACATCACCCCAATTAAAACTAAAAGTTGATGAAATGCTTACAAGGTCAAACACATCTTTTGGTTCATCACGGCTTAAGATAGCCGTAAGTTTATTGGCTAAAATATTGCCAACGGTATCGACCGGAATTGTTCCAGCTAAAATCGGCGCCCCCCAACGCTCAGCTACATCATTCACCATTTCTATCTTCAAATCCTCTTCTCCCGGTACCCAGATACGGATATAGTCGGGGTACAGAATCACCTTGTCATCTGAGGCATTGAACTGCTTTTTAACTATGCTGCGCAGATGTGTTGAGGCCTTCGTAAAACCAGGGTTCTGATTGGTAAACAGATCCAGATCTTCACTATAACGGTGATCCAGGTAAAACCTTCCCAAGGCAGTACCTCCCGTTAAGTGAAATACGCCAAAATGACCGGAAAAAGCTGCTAAAACTTTATCCTGTAGCTTGTAAAGTCCGTTGTAATTCTTTATGGATGAAGGCATAGTGTTCGGATAACGATTTAAAACGCAGAGAACGGATAACGTCATCAGTTAAAAGATCAAGGATTCTTTCGGGGCTGATAATCTTAAGTATTGTAAACCAGCGGTACGATTCCAATAGCTTACGGAATAAGGTTGCTTCGCTATAATGCCCCGCTTTTTCACGTTTGCCTTCAAGTACTTCGAGGCAATGTTCAGGCGAGATGTTGTAATCCCACATCAGGGAGCGCATCAAATTAAGCCGTTCTTCGAGGGGGGCAAGCATTTCAGATTCCTTTTAACAGTGTAAAGATACAAAAGTATCATGGAAAAGTGTTATTGCGTTCTGTGATTATTGGAGCGAAGCAGTTCACATAAGCCGCCTCAGGTGGAGCGCAGCGACACCGTTTCCGCGGTGCAAAGATGCGAGCGTAGAGCGACACCGTAGCCGCGGTGCAAAGATGCGAGCGTAGAGCGACACCGTAGCGGCGATGCGAAGCTGCGAGCGTTATGGCTTTCGTCGTTATTGCGTTCGGGGGTTGATGATAAAATTAAATCGGTTTGCCAATTGTTTTCAGAACCTGTTCCGGATTCATTACCGGAATTTTTGATTTTTTAAAATCTTTCAGGTTTCGCGTGACGATGACATCCTGATTGTTTTCAATTGCAGTAAAATGCTGCAATCCATCTTCAAAATCATCAAAGTCATTGTCGTTCAAAGCTAATCCTATAATTTTATCATCAAGTGGCAACACATCTGCTAGTAACTTTAATTTCCGCAGTATCGATTGTGTTTCATTAGCGCCCTTTGATTTCGATAGAATATAATTGGTGTTGGCAAAAGTCAAAGAAGAAACACTGATTGTCAGGTACTTCTTATCAGCCAGCGAAAATAAACTTGCCGAGTCGGTATAATATGGTTCTCTTTTTGCCAGCAAATCAATTACGATATTGGTATCAACCAGAAGTTTCTTCATTTGTATTTTTCGATCAGATGATCTGTGTATTCTTTTTTATAATCATAACCTGCGGGCAATTCTATCACTCCGCTCAGACTCTGCACCAATGGCGTAATTGCGATATTTTCTGATTTTTGTTCAGTTACTGAATTGAGATATGATTCAACCATCCGCGATAAACTTATCCTGTGTCCCCGGGCATACGATTTAGCTCTTTCAATCACATTTTCATCGAGCCTTAATGTCAGTTTTGTATCCATATTATTTGATTTGCGTACAAATATACAACTTTTATACGTCAATTGCAATAGTTCACATTACAAAGAGTTCGGCGTTTTGCGTTGGAACAGAGCTTTATACTGCGAACGCCTCAGGAAATTTGCGAGTGGAAAACCGAGTGTGAAGACGTTAAAAAAGGCATGACGCCGGCTATTAACAATATGCATTTTAGTCTTCACGCAAGGTTTTCAGCAAATTTACGTCAGCGGAGCAGTAAAAGCTCCGTGGTCAATCGAACCATGAAAACGTTCTGCGTTATTGCGTTTTGGTGTTGGGGGTTTTATGGCTAATCCAGAGTCCGATAATTTCTCTGGCAGTGCTCGAGCTGTTTTCCAGGGAGACGGCATCGGGAAAAAACAGGTTGAGCGAGAAGGGTGGTTTTACGATTTCGAAATCGGCTGGTGCAGGAATAATACGAAGGCCGGTCCGGGCGAACAGCCAGTATGCCCTGGGCATGTGGCGGGCTGAAGTGACCAGGAGTATGGATTTGCCTTTCACCGGTTCCATCAGCCGCTGAACCTGCTGTGCATTTTCAAGGGTGTTTTTGCTGAGACCTTCGACGAGGATGGCTTCCTCGGGTACACCCAGCATCCCGAGAAACTGTTTCATGGCGACACCTGCTATGCCGGTTCCACCTATGGGGTCAACCCCTCCGCTGACAATAATCTTTTTCGATCGGCCGGCTTTATAAAGCTGAGATGCAAAGAGTTCGCGGTCGGCCGCAGAATTCAAATCGAGGCTTGGCAGACTGGGACCGGCATCGCCCCGGATGCCTCCACCCAGAACCACGATCGCATCGGCAAGCGGGTAGTCGGTTGCCGGCTTCCAGGGATATTGTGACTCCAGTCTCCCTCCAAGGTAATTGCACCATACCGGTGTACTCCACAACCAGAGCCATCCTAAGAGGAAAACAAGAAAAACGATCGCTGCCTTCCGCCGTTTATAAACAAGTAAAATAAGGGAAATGATTAAAATTATGATGGCCAATCCCAGGGGCATGAGGAAGAGGGAAAGGGCTTTGTAGAAGAAATAGTTTAGTCCGAACATGGGTTAGGGCGTTTAGCGTTAGGGCGTTTAGCGTTAGGGCGTTTAGCGTTAGGGCGTTTAGCGTTAGGGCGTTATTGCGTTGAGGCGACTTTATCGTTCGTATTTCACAAAGAGAAGAGACGACCATTTTTAAAAGAATAGTGCCATCGTAATATTTCACATGCTTTGCAGTAAAAAACAAATCAAAAGTAGCAAATCTATTAATTCAGTGGCATCAGGATCGGTTTTCTCTGATTTTTCTCCGGGCAGTCTCAAAACGTGTCTAAGCAAAATGTAATATTGGAGTGAAGAAGTTCACACATGCCGCCTCAGGTGCAGCGGAGGGAGCATTTTGCGTAAGTGGCCTCAGGTGCAGCGAAGCGGAACCGTAGCCGCGACGCAAAGGTGCGAGCGAAAGAGACACCGTAGCGGCGATGTGAAGCTGCGAGCGTTAGGGCGTTATCGCGTTTGGATCGAATAATGTTTTATCTTTGCACATATTAGGTCTAATTTTGCAGATATGACAAAAATTATTCGACATTTTGAAATCCCAAAAACTTCATTTTTTTTATTCGGTCCGAGAGGAACTGGTAAATCCACTTTTGTAAAAGGGCTCTTACATCAGCACTCCTTATATATTGATTTTCTGGATCCGGAGATGTTTCGCCTCTATGCGGCCTTTCCCGAAACACTCATCAAAACTGTAACTGCACTAAATCCAACACAGGTTATCATAGACGAGGTGCAAAAGGTTCCACAAATCCTTGATGTGGTACACAAGATTATGGAGGAGCAAAAAATACAATTTATCCTGACCGGTTCCGGTGCACGAAAACTGAAAAAGACCGGCGCCGATCTTTTGGGAGGAAGGGCTTTGAATTGTCGTATGCACTCATTTACCGCAGAAGAACTTGGTCCTTCGTTTTCCCTTGCAAAAGCCTTGCAAACCGGCCTGATACCTGTTGTTGAACAGAGTCCTGATCCGACCAAAACACTTTCATCCTACGTCGATATTTATCTTCGCGAGGAAATCATGGCCGAGGGATTGGTGCGCAACCTGGGATCATTTGCCAGGTTTTTGGAGATCATTAGTTTTTCGCATGGAGCTGTGCTGAATGTAAGCAACCTGGCCAGGGAATGCCAGACTCCAAGGGGCATCGTAACAGCTTATATCGATATTCTCGAAGATCTTTTATTGGCTTATCGTTTGAATGTCTTTGCCCGCAGGGCAAAAAGAAAAACTGCATCACATCCTAAATTTTATTTTTTTGACAATGGACTATACCGAAGGTTGCGGCAAAGAGGTCCGCTTGATATTGAGTCAGAAATATCGGGGCCTGCCCTTGAAGGTCTTGTGGGTCAACACCTCAGGGCATTTGCTGATTACCAGCTTCAGGGTGTTCAGTTGTATTACTGGCGTTCGCTTGCAGGCAATGAAGTGGATTTCGTGTTGTATGGCGGAAAAACATTTACCGCGATAGAGGTCAAGAACACAAAAATCATGAGGCCCATTGATTATAATGGACTTGTTTCATTTTCTGACGATTATCCTGAAGCTGGCCTTTTGCTGCTTTACATGGGGAATGTCGTAATAAAGCATAAAAATGTGCTCGTTCTTCCTGTTGAAACATTCCTAAAAAAACCTGGTGATTACCTGAATGCATGAAAGATACGTTGGGCGTCATGGCGTTGAGGCGTTATGATATAAAGGGAAGGGAGATCCTCAAAACGTTTGAAAAGTATTACGTGGGTGATCAATCGTTGCTATATGCGGTGATGGGGTACAAGGACAGGCTTATTTCAGGTGTTTTGGAAAACATCGTGATGCTTGAGCTCAAACGACGGGGATACCGGGTGTTCACTGGAAAATCGGATGACAAAGAGATTGATTTTGTGGCCGAGTTGAGAGAAAGAAAAATTTACGTTCAGGTCGCTTATAAAATGACAGAACAAACGACCATCGACCGGGAGTTTGCCCCATTGCTTAAAGTCAGGGACCATCATCCTAAATATGTGGTTACTATGGATGAAACGTGGCATGATAATGTTGAAGGAATCCAACACAAGCATATTGCCGATTTCTTGCTGATGAAGGAATATGCTTGAACGTTGAGGCGTTCTGCGTTCTAGCGTTAATGCGTTATGCGTTATGGCGTTTTTGCGTTCAGGGTTATGGCGTTTTTGCGTTCAGGGTTAAGGCGTTTTTGCGTTCAGGGTTAAGGCGTTTTTGCGTTCAGCGTTATCGCGTTCAGCGTTATGGCGTTTTTGCGTTCAGGGGGTTTTGCTTAACGTCGAGGCCTTTGGTGGCACGGAGTTCATCGGCTTTCTGTTTGGCTTCGAAGGACACGGGATTGATCTCGAAGGCTTTGTTGTAATAGAACGAAGCCACATCAAACCGTCCCAACCATTCATAAATGATACCTAAATGCCGGTAAGCGTCGGAGAGGTTGGGCGAATTTTCAATCGCTTTATTGAAAAAGTAAATCGTTGAATCAACGTACCTTGCTTCGCGCCTGTAAGAAAGCTTAACCTCATAGGCAAAACCGTATCGAAACAGGGCATCCCCGAAGGCCGGATATATTATCAGGGCCTGCTTTAAGGCTAACATCCCCTGGCTGACCAGGGAATCTTTGACTTTCATGTCGGTGACGCTGACAGCTTTCATCACCAGATCGGAACCGTAATGCAGTTGGTTCTGAGCACTATTCTTACCAGTCTTCAGGTCGGTTCGGAAAAGGGTTAGTGGGTCGGACCAGGCCGGATTCCTCTGGATGGTCAGGCTGGCAAAGATTACTGTGATAAATAGTACCGCTAGGGGTAAAACCGGTTGCCTTAGAAGGTCCTTCAGAGAAAACTGATTTTTTGCCGGGTTTTCATTTTTTATGATCAGGCCTGGTATCAGTATCATGGCCATGCAAAATCCAAGGGATGGAGAGAATAAATTTCGTTCAGCGAAAATACCTCCTCGTAAAAGGGTGAAAGCCATCATGGGTATCGCTGAAATGATAAAGAATCCGATGGCCAGTCCCGGATTAGTCTTCTTACGTATCTGAAACCAGCCTAACACCAATATCAAAATAAACAAAGCCAGACCTAACAAGGCCCAGATGCTATCCCAGCCCACAGCTGGCAGCTGGTTGTAGGAGTAGTCGTACCTGAGAGGATACGGCCAGATGAGCATTTTAAGGCTGAATAAAAAGACCATGAAGGCCGAGGAAAATTTGACCGCATTTTCGGCGTAAGGGTAATTGATGATATCGACGGGAACTATGGCCTGGACTTCGCCCAATGCCATCCGCCGTTGAATAAAAAACAAAAAAATCACTCCCAGGTAAGGCAGAATCTTCAGGCCCAGACCCGTAAAGGTTTTTATACCGTTATAATACAAGGCGAGCGGAATAAGGATGAGTCCAATCATGGCGCTTTCCTTGGACAACAGTCCGATATAAAATAGAAACAGGCTGATAATCAAAGTCCCTGTCTTTTTATTACTGGAATATTTCAGGGAAAAATACAGCATGGCCACGGTATTGAGGAAGCTCAGCAGTTCATCCCGGCCTTTTATATTGTTAACGACTTCGGTATGAATTGGATGGGCTGCAAATAACAGGGTTATCAAAAAAGGAATGAGAAGGTTTGCTGAAGAGAGAAGGCGGCTTAGCAGCAGGAAGACGAACATTACCGAGAGCGCGTAAAAGAAGACGTTGAAAAAATGACTTATCTGGGGTGAGGCACCGAAAAACTGGTATTCCATGGCGAAGGTGATGAGCGAGAGCGGGCGGTAATAACCCAGCTGCATATTGGAGAAATGCCAGAAATCGACGGTCATCAATTTGGGTATCCCGGCAAACCCTTCCTGAACATAGCGGTTGATTGTTATGGCGCTGTAATCGTCGAGAACATACCCGTGATGAAAGGTGTTTACATAAAGCAGGAAAGCAAACAGGGCCAGAATGAGGGCGGCGGCCCAATGTTGCTTAGTTAATTGGAACACAGGCTCCTGGAGAAGTTTATTTTTTATCGCTGCTTTCTTCTGAATTTTTTTCGGTGGCATAAGGGTTTTAGGTTTATTCAGGCTTTTTGATCAGTAGTGAAGGTTTGGTTTATTCAGGCTTTTTGATCAGTGAGGACAGGTCAACCGGAATGTCCATCCCATTCAGCCTCATGGCTTCCAGGGCATCCCATGCTTCCTTTTTGCGGTTTAACTGATTATATAACAGGACTAAATTATGATTTCCCTGCGGATGAAGCGGGTCCAGGGCGACAAGTTTTTCGAGGCACCAGGCTGCGCTGTCAAGCTGGTTTTTCATAAAGTAGATCCTGGCCAGGCAGAAGTAGTCATCGGGTATCTGGGAATGTTTGAGTTCCTTTAGCAGATGCATCTTTGCCAGGTCGGGCTGGTTCTGATCGAGAGCTATCTTCCCCATGAAATAATTCAGGTTTTTTTCATCGGGATTCAGAGCCCAGGCTTTATTGAAACAAAGTGTCATAGCGGTGGTGTCGGTCATCCGCAGTCCAAGCATCATCTGAGCATATGATGAAGAGGGATTATCGCTGACAGCCCGGGACCAGAAGCTCATAGGCGATTGGAACAGCTCCAGACGGATGAAGGTCATAATGCTGAATAACAGGATAATAGCTGTGGCTGCAGAGAGTTTGTAACTCTCTTTAAGCTGAGAATGAAACAACAGCGTCTGGCTCAGAACCAGTAAAATCCCTATCAGCGGAATATAAAGACGGTGTTCAAACACCTGGTCGTTCAGGGTGGGAGGCACAACAAGAACCGGGATCAGGAATAAAATGAACCAGATGATGCCTATGAAGGTGAGGGGTTTGGCATAACTTTTTGAAACAATGATAAGTCCTGCTAGGACCATAACTGCCAGAATTCCCCAGACCAGGGTGATATGGTCAATGGAAGGGAAGACGGCAAGGTTGACAGGAAAAATGACCTTTCCGAGATATTGTATAGCAGCCGGGGCACGGTGTAAGCCATTCTGTAACAGCTCCCAAACCGTCATGTTCAGTTTGATGAGCGGGGCCATGGAGCGGATAAAGGCCCAGAATAGTATTCCACCGGACCAGCCCAAAACGAGGGGCAGCCAGCTTTTCCATTTGGCTTTACAAACCAGTATCAGTAAGGGTAAGGCCACAACAGGGATCATGGCAGCGGTTTCCTTGGTAAAGAGGGCGAGCAGGTAGAGGGTGAGCTGTCCTGAAAACAGCAGCAATCCGGGTTTTTGAATATAGTCTATTGCAAGTATGAGTGAGGAAAGGAAGAATATCATCAGCAGCATATCGTTACGACCCGGGATCCAGGCGACGGCCTGGCTAAGTACCGGATGGACGGCAAAGATCAGTGACAGCAGGAGTGCATGGGGTTTTGGGATCCTGAGTTTTGTAAGGAAGATGTATAACAGCAGAACGCAGACCAGGTGAAAGATGAGGTTCGTAAAATGATATCCGGCTACGCCGTCTCCAAACAATTTTGATTCGAAAATAAAATCGACCAGGAAGACCGGCCGGTAATAGAAATCTTTGTCGGCGCTGAAGACTCCTCTCTGAAATGCCACGGAAACATTGTGGATGTTGCTGTTGAATGCCTGGTTTTCGGTGATAAAGATGGTATCGTCGAGCATTGTAAAGCCGAGGGTAACGACTTTGATGTATACCAAAAGGGGCACAGCAATCAGCAAAAGGAGGATATATTTTTTCCGGCTGTACCAGGGGATGGGTAGGCGTTTAGGGGGTTTCATAGGCGTTCAGCGTTTTGCGTTTTGGCGTTCTGCGTTAAGCGTTATGGCGTTCAGCGTTATGGCGTTCAGCGTTCAGCGTTTTGCGTTTTGGCGTTCTGCGTTCAGCGTTTTGCGTTTTGGCGTTCTGCGTTCAGCGTTATGGCGTTAAAATGAGCATAAAAAAAGATTCTTCAGTATAAAAATCCGAAAAGCCAAAGTGGAATTTTATTCTCAAATCCATATTCAATATCATCGGCGGCGATAAAAGCATTGGTTAACTGTTTAATTTGACGTTTGTTTTTATTTTTCCCTCCAATTTCAAAGTTATATTTTCCTGCTACCCAAAAATCGCTTTGCTCAGAAATAGTGAGTTCGTATTTATATCGTACCTGATTTACAAAAAATGTTTCTCTTGCATTTCCCATATCCGTTTGTTCTCCCTTAAACGTGTACATAAGATTGGTGTTTTCGAGAAATATCTTATCAGGTTTTTGCAAAAGACTGATACCGTGTGCCTCTTTATAAACAGAATTGAGGAGATGTGCTTCATTCAAATAATAAAGATAGGATAGCATTGTTTGCCTGTTAATTCCTATTCGCTGGCTCAGCTTTGATATATTGGGTACGAAGGGAGCCGACTCAGATACAACCAACAGCAATTGCTTTAGTTTATTGATATATGAAATATCCACACCCCCCAACAACGGAAGTTCGACTTCCAGAATCATATTAACCACTTCCTCAATGCGGTTATGATACAAATCTATTTCTTCTTTAAAAAAAGGATAGTACCCTGACCGCAAATACCCGGAAAAGTATTGAAGAGGGGAATCAACCGGAAGAAATTGAAGCACCCTGAAATAAACCAGAACTGTGATTAAAATAAGGAAAAGATAGGCATATTTCAGGTAAAATGGTTTAAATTGGCTCGTTTTTGCCTTGGTTTTAGCTGCAGAAGTTAAAACGATCTTTTTGCCTGATTTCATGGAAGTTTGCACACCTAATGAGAGTGCAAAAATAAATATTTATGGGGAGTAATGTTATGGAGTTCGTAAAAAATTGTAATTTCACGCCCTGATTTGACCATAGTCTCCGATACATAAATACTGATGAAACAGCAACTTCAGAAGAAGCACCTACACTATTGGGAGACCATCTGGATGTTAGCCAAAACCGACTTGAAAATGCGGTACCAGGGGTCGTGGCTGGGTATTATCTGGGTTTTTCTAAAACCTTTTTGCATCTTTTTGGTGTTGAATTTTGTGTTTTCGCATCTGTTTTTCAAAGATTCTCCAAATTATTCGATCAGGCTGTTGATGGGTATTATCCTGTGGTCGTTTTTTTCAGAGACGACTACTGTGGGTATGAACAGCTTACTTTCCAAATCAAACATTCTCAAAAAAATTTATATCCCCAAATGGATAGTCATTGTTTCGGCCACGGTTCACAGCGCTATTGCTTTTGCATTTAACCTGATCATTCTGTTTATTTTTCTGTTCGTTTACCATGTTTACCCAAACTTATTACACATTAGTCTTTTCATGGTATATATTGTCCTTATTTATGGGATATCGTTGACATTTTCATTTTTTGCAGCCCCAATTTACGTGCATATTCGCGATCTGAATCAGATTTGGGAGGTATTGCTTCAGGTTTTATTTTATTCAAGTCCTATTATTTACCCTATGAGTTCGGTTCCCCCTGATGTGCAGACCATCTTGTATTTGAATCCGATGACCTTGCTCATTGAACATTCGAAAGTAGTGTTGATTGATAACGGCATTGCACGACTCGATCATTTATTTATTTTTATTGGCATTTTTATTCCTTGTTTTCTCGCAAGCATTTGGTATTTACAAAAGTCGTCGAAAAATCTTATTGAGAGTATGTAGTTTAATAACATGAGATGAATCAGGACATTGCAATAAAAGTTGACCAGGTTTCAAAAAGTTTTAAGATTCCTCATGAGAACCGTAATACGATCAGGGAGCGGATTATCAGTGTCAGGAAGAAGACAACATACGAGAAATTCGATGCTCTCAATGACGTTTCTTTTGAAATCAAAAAGGGAGAGTTTTTTGGTATTATCGGGCGAAACGGGAGTGGTAAGTCTACTTTGCTGAAGATCCTCGCTGGTATTTACACACCCGACAGCGGTTCGGTTCAGGTAAATGGTGAGATCTCTCCTTTTTTGGAATTAGGCGTTGGTTTTAATCCTGAACTATCGGGGAAGGATAATATATACCTCAACGGAACCATCCTGGGCTTAACTAAAAAAGAGATTGATAAAAAATATGATAAGATTGTCGGATTTTCCGAGCTGGAGCGCTTTATTAATCTGAAGGTCAAGAATTATTCCAGCGGGATGCATGTGAGGCTGGCTTTCTCCGTGGCAATCCATGCGAACAAGGAGATTTTACTGATGGATGAGGTTTTGGCGGTGGGGGATGCTAATTTTCAGGCTAAATGCATTTCGGAGTTTCTCGACTACCGGCGTCAAAAAAAAACCGTTGTCTTTGTAACACATGACATTGGCACTGCTCAAAAATACTGTGACCGGTTTATGCTCATTCGTGACGGGCAAGTTGCGATGATAGGAAATCCTGGTGATGTTGCCGCTGAATATATCACGCAAAATATGACCGATGAGGAAAGGCGGCTTATTAATGAGGCAAAAAACAAGGTTCCCGATGAAGGTTCCGCAGACCAAAGCGATTCAAAGGATCAAGAAACAATTAATGTCGATCTTAGAAAGGTTAAACTTGATAAGGTTGAATTTTTAAATGACAGCTGTGAACCTTGCAGTGTTTTTAAAACTGGTGACAATCTCATTATCAGGGTTTATTTTTCAAATATCGGGAAGGTTGAAAAGCTGAATTTTGGTATTGCCATTTTCTCGCAGGAGGATTATGGTATTTTTGGCATAAACACTTTCATCGATCGCGTCGATACACAAAAATTTATTAAAAACGGATATTTTGAAGTCCGCTATAATCAAATTGCCCTCGGCACCAATAAATATTATATTAAATCAGGGGTGTGGGAAGATAAAGAAGAACATTTAGTGGACTTTATGCATCGGTCAAAGGAGAATTTCCAGGTACAGTCATTTAGCAGGAACGAAGGAATTGTTCATCTTGACTACGAGTGGTTAACTTAATATAAGTCATTTGATTAATACAAATTGGCATTATTTCGAACCTCGCTTCGAATTTCTCCCCGACCTTATCACACATGAGTCGGCCTGGGAGGGTCATAAATTTTTTGCATACGATTTAGTTGCGAACCTTAAACCCGGCTTCATTGTTGAGTTAGGAACTCATTATGGAACTTCTTTTTTCTCCTTCTGCCAGGCTGTAAAAGACAAAAACATTAATTCCACGCTTTATGCTGTTGATTCCTGGAAGGGTGATCCTCATGCGTCATTTTATGGTAATGAAGTGTATGATACAGTAACTTCTATCGTAAACAGATATTATTCAAATCTCCAGGTTCATCTTTTGAAAATGAACTTTGATGATGCAATAGAACAATTCGAAGACGGGTCTATTGATTTATTACACATCGACGGATATCATACGTACGAAGCTGTCAAGCACGACTTTGATTTATGGGTTAACAAAACTTCAGAAAACGGAATTATTATTTTTCATGATACTGCTGAAAAGATTGGAGATTTTGGTGTTTACAAATTATGGGACGAAATAAAACGCAGGTATAATACCCTGGAATTCTTTCATTATCATGGCCTTGGTATTGTAATTAAGCGATCGGATCTTTTCGATAATATTTTCAGTCTCCAGGAAGTATGGCAAAAATACTATCCATTGCTAATGGATATGAATACGCTTAAAAATAATGTAGAGCATTTAAATAATGAAAATTCTATAAAGAGTAGTTTTCTTGAACAAAATCGTCACGAAATTACCTTGTTGAATCAAACGGTTCAGCTGAACAGCCTTGAGAATTCAAAATTAAATCAATCAATTGGTCAGTATGCTTCCGAGCAAAACATCCTGAAACAGACCATCAACGAGAATATCAATGAGATAGGACTGCTGAATAACCAGATCCATGAAAAAGATAACAGCATTTCCATTTTTAATCAAACTATTGCAGAAAAAGACCATGAAGTCTTTTCGTTAAATTCATTTATTAAAGAAAAAGACCGTGAAATCTCTTCGTTAAATACTTTTATTGAAGAAAAAGACCATGAAATTTCTTCGCTTAGCTCCTTGTTGGCTGAAAAAGAAAATGAGATTAATTTCCTTAAAGACAGTCATGCAACTAGTAATCAATTAAAGGATCAGGAAATTTCACAATTAAGCGATATCAATAGGATCAGGGATACAGAGATCCTGGTCCTTTCTCAGAACCATGAACAAGAACATCGCGAATCGGCAACCCGGCAAACTCTCATCAATTCGATTTACAGTTCATGGTCCTGGAAATTAACACAACCTCTCAGATGGGGAGGGGATCGATTTAATAAGCTAAATTTCAGTAATTTGGAGATCAGAAATATTGAAAATGAGATAACCCTTATCTCTTATAAAATTGCACTTTTAGTCACTCGGTTGACTAATCATTTTGCTCCTGCTCTTTCCGATAATATTTTAAGCATTTTCAAGTCAGTGAATCTTATCAGGAAAAGTAATTTGTTTGATCAGGAATATTATTTTCGAACTTATCCTGAAGTCAAAAATCAGAAGATCGATCCGATATTACATTATCTGGTCTATGGGGCAAAAGAAGGGCGGAATCCATCTTTGAAATTTATCACCAATTTATATTCCGACAACTATCCTGATATCAAATATTTAGGTATCAATCCACTAATTCATTTTATTCTGACCGGGGATCATGTGAATGAAGGGTTCGCTGAATCAGAGATTCCTGCAGATTCTTCAAACACAGCTGACATCAGCCATACATTAACGGACTCAGAAATCAGCACGATAGCCAGCCGGATCTCAGAATCAATTCATTACAACCTTTTCATACTTTCGATCAGCCATACTGATTATCTGACTAATGTAGGGGGTGTAGAAGTTTTTATGCAGGATGAAAGGACTACTCTGGCTGAAAACGGAGTTTCTTATCTCCAGTTATCACCTGTCAAAAAACAAAGGCTGCTTGCCGATGCAATTGATGTTTTTTATCTTTCATTTAATGTTGATTCAACGAATTTTGGAACTTTTAGCGCAAATGACCTGATTCGGCTTTTTTCAAAATTGCAGGCCGATAAAAAATTGACTTGCAACAGCATTGTTTTACATCACCTGATGAGTTGGAACTTAGATGTAATCAAACTTATAATAACTTTATTAACCCCTAAAAAGGTTATTTTCTGGATCCATGACTTTTATACGGTTTGTCCGCAGATTAATTTGCTACGAAACGATAAAGTATTTTGTAATGCTCCTGAATCAGACAGTAATTCATGCATGATTTGCCATTACGGTTCTATGAGAAAAAACAACTTACCTAAAATAAAGGCCTTTTTTGACAGTATTACTTTTACCGTTATGGCGCCATCACAAGTGGCGTTGAATTTATGGGGGAAAGAGTTTCACCTTAACCTTGCCGATTCTCATATTGTACCTCATGTCAATCTTATTCCTATCAATTCTGTATCCAGAAACAATACTTCCGACAATATTCTGAACGTTGCCTTTGTCGGGATCCCTGCCAGCCATAAGGGTTGGAAAACCTGGCGTAAATTAGTGGACCGGAATATAAAATCAAGCAACTACAGGTTCTTTCACTTTGGCAATGACGGCGGAAAATTTCCTGAGAAGTTCATTAAAGTCAATGTAACTCAAAATACGCGTGATGATATGATTAATGCCCTGCGGTCAAATAGCATTGATCTGTTATTTCATTGGGCTATTTGTCCAGAAACATTTTCTTATACGCTGTATGAGGGCATTGCTGCCAACTGTTTCATCTTAACATTTAAAAATAGTGGCAATGTTGCTAAATATGTTCTTGATACGGGTAGCGGGGTTGTTTTTGATGAGGAGCAGCAACTTTTTCATTTCATGGATGATGTTTTAAGTGTAAGGAAAGAACTGAAAGGATATTTACAAAGAAATTCAGGCCCGTTTCAGCTTGAAAGAAACAATGTTGTTTCGATAAGATATTATTCTTAATCCAATATTTTGATGATGAAGCGCGCTAAAAACATCCACTGTTTTACTTCCATTACAAATAATTACCTTCCAAAAGCCTGTATTCTTGCAGAAACTCTAAAAAGCCATCATCCGGAATGGAAATTTGATTTAGTCTTAGCCGAACCACTAATAAACCTCACTCAGGAAAAACTTGAATTCTTTGACAACATTGTCACGATTGACGATTTAAATATTCCTGATTTTGATCGCTGGGTATTTAAACATTCTGTAATGGAGATTTGCACCGCTATCAAAGGCCAGGCGAGTCATCACATCATATCCAATTTTGGTGCTGAAATTATTATTTATCTTGATCCGGATATTGCAGTCTTTAACAGTCTCCACGAATTAGTAGATCTTTTAGAGGATTATCCTATTATTTTTACTCCTCATCAAAATAAACCGAGCACCGATTATGATTCCATCTTTGAAAATGAGGTTTGTTCATTGAAGCATGGAGTTTACAATTTAGGGTTCTTTGCTTTTAAAAATTCAGGGCAGGGTAAAGAATTTCTTGATTGGTGGAGTCGGCGGTTATACGATTTTTGTTATATTGATTTTTCAAAAGGCTTATTCACTGATCAGCGTTGGTGCGATCTTGCTCCTGTTTTTTTTGATAAATTATATATCCTGAGGAAGTCGGAATACAACGTTGCCACGTGGAATATTACTCACAGGGAAGTAACAACAGCTGCGGACGGCACTATTCTTGTCGATGGATCTCCCTTACGATTCTATCATTTCAGCAGTTATGATTCCGGCGCCGGCATTGCCACTGTTATGAAATATACAAACGAAGACCATATTCTTCGTGAATTATGGAATTTTTATACAACCCGTCTTGATTTTTATTCACATAGCAGATATAACAATTTAAAGTGGAAATACGATTTTTTTCTTAATGGCGAGCCTGTTACACAACCCATGAGAGAACTTTACAGGAACCGGAAAGATCTACAGGAGTATTTTACCAACCCTTTTGATACTGGCCGTCCCGACGGAGGATACTTTGCGTGGTATGGGGAGCCCCGTAATCATAAACAATGACATTTTACGTTCAAACGCCTTTGACAGTAATGATTTCAGCATTAAATAAAATATCCTTTTTTTTTCGGAATAAATTTAATAAAAACACTGAATACTGGTATTCGAATTTTGATAATGTGAGGAGCAAGCGTGAAATCAGGAAATCTGTTTTCTCTAAAATCCTAAATAAACGTTTAATTAAAGAAAATATTGAACTTAAAATTGCTGTTTTATGCCATCTGTATTACTTTGATTTGTGGCCTGAATTTAAAAAGTATCTGAGAAACATTAAAGTTCCTTTCGATCTTTATGTCAACCTTGTAGAGGGGAGTGCTTCATTTCAAACATTAATCAAAGTTAGGCAGCAAATTATGCTGTTGTATCCAAATGCAACCATTATTATTTC
>Ga0194062_1000114_pt1 | contig 32527 bp, 32 predicted proteins | sample SepL2225m_MetaG_FD_155481 | JGI IMG/M metagenome (GOLD analysis project Ga0194062, IMG submission 155481) | Anoxic zone freshwater microbial communities from boreal shield lake in IISD Experimental Lakes Area, Ontario, Canada - Sep2016-L224-25m | ecosystem: Environmental > Aquatic > Freshwater >... | reverse complement strand
GGTGATTTGGTCATGGCTGACCGCATTGTCCAACAGCCGGGAAAGGCCGGTCGCGGTGGTCTGCGCGAACGAACTGATCAGGTAGTCGCTGTACAAATCTAAAAGAGGGTTTTTCATGGGACACGTTTCCAATAAGCCAGATCAACAGCGGCATTTTATGCCTTTATCAATGCCCGTGCGTAACATCAGTTACTTGAGAGGCATGAACGAACGCCGACGCTTGCTGTTGCGCACCAGATTGCCACCGCATTAGGGTGTCCGTTGCAAAAGTTGGTACAAGAAGCCTCCGCTATCGCTGCGGGGAAAGCAAGCATTTCCGAATTGGCAACAATTCATGATGCAAGAACCCCCAAGATCAGTTTTTTGCGAAATTTGGATTCCTTTAAGCGAATTACTGGCATGAGTGGTGAAAATCTTCTTGCCGCTATAAATAGTTGCTACCAAACGCTTGATCTGATTGATGAGCAATTGATCGAAAAGGAATCTCCACCTATTGCCCACCTTGTTGAACTTGCCAATTTATCTTCAATGATCGGAAATTTGATTGGTGGAGGACTTGCCGATAATTCAAACGGTTTGTATAAACGAAATAGGCCGCACACTTATCCTGATCTTTTGCCGATAGGCGAAAATGCTGTTGATTTAGAACTCAAAGTAGCACTAGAAACCAACAAGCCAAAAGGTCATCTTCCGAAAGCCGGGACATACATTACGTTCCGTTATGTGCTAGGAACTAAGTCAGGAAAATATATAAAAGGAAAAGATCAACGAGGCGACACGGTTTGGATTTGGGAGGTCAAAGTTGGAAAATTGAGTGTAGATGATTTTTCTTGCAGTAATACTGAAGGCGATTCAGGAAAAACTGCCGTAATAAAAACATCTGTTCACAATCAAATGAGTTTGATCTATTATGCCGACGCACTATTACCATATCGGCTTGGAGAAAATAATAGTTATCCCGGTTTTAATTGAAAAAGAAGCGGGCGATCTGCTCGGCCTCCTCCGGCGGCATCGACATGCACTTCCACCATTCCATCCTGTTGAGCATGCGCTTGGCGGAGTCGGGGAAGTCCTGCATGTCCGGGTCGCGCAAACAAGCCCCTTAACTTGGCGCAACATCTTAGGTGTCATGACGACATAGGGGGCCAGCAACGGGTTGGTGGTGATCAGGTGGCCCTCGTCGGTGAGGACGATGGTGGGCCGCCCCTCGTACTGGCAACGTTCCACCAAGGCATGGATGTGGTTCATCAGGCTGACGTAGGTCACTCCCCGTAGCCGTCTTAGGCAAACCCCCATCTCGTTGTGGTCACGTCGGCATCGGGCCAGAGCTTTCCGGGGCGGTTGAAGAAATGCGCTGCGAGGCTGCCCGGCGTGCAGAAATGCCCCAAGGCGTCGGCCATGTCCTTCGCACGGGGGCGCTCGGTTGCCATCGCCCGCAAGGCATGGGCGACATCCTCCGTCAATACCTGCCCCCGGCCTGAATTTTTAACCTGTCCCACCGCGACTAGGATGGCCTGCTGGATCAGCCAGCGGTCGGCACGGGTGAGCCTCGCGTCCTCGTGCGCGTCGCCGCCGGTGATCATCAGCCGGGCGGAGATTTCCATCTCGCCCAGCAGGTCGCGCCCGACTTCGATTGCGCCTTCCCTGCCATCCCCTTCCTTGTCCGGGGTTTCGTCGGCATTTTCCTCCACGCCACTGACCACCCTGTCGATTTCCATCGCATCGCTTTGTGTTTGGCTTTGCGTTGTGCCTTGATCTTGGCCTTTGGATTGGGGCAGGATACCCGCCAATGCTGTTGAATTAAGGAGTAGGTCGGCATCCCCATGCCGACAATGGGCTTGCTCCCTCCCTTGGCGGTAAGCGTCCAGCCCTTCCATCTGTCATTTTGCTAAACAAACCGCCATCCTTTGCCTTTTGCGCGAGGATGATCAATGGCTTTATCGGCACGTTGGAAAAACCACATCGAGGCTTGGCAGGCCAGCGGCCTGTCGCAGGTCGAGTACTGTCGGCGGCACGGGCTTAACGCCAACACCTTTTCGGGGAGGCTGCGTGACTACAAGTCGCAGGGATTGCCCCGCCCCCCGGAACTGATCCCGGTGCAAGTGCGGCCCCCCTGTGTCAGGATAGATGTCGCCTCCCGCAAGGAGAATGTGTGAGCCTATAGTGGGGGCTAAAAGAGGAAAACGATGACAACCTACCCTGAAGAATTCAAAGCCTTAGATCATTGCCCAGATGCTGCCGCCGAATAATTGCCACGTCCCCGAATTGGCGCGTGAGACGGGCGTTCCCCAAGACACGCTCTATGACTGGCGAGTCAAGCACCGGCCCAAGGCGGAGGGGGCCGTGGTGAAGGCGGCTGCCGGGCCGGACCGGCTGACCGCGCCTGCGAGAAATTCCATTTGGTCGTGGAAAGCGCCCCCTTGAACGAACAGGAACTGGGGGAGTTCTGCCGCCGCCGGAGTGTGTTCCCAGAACAGTTGGCCTCATGGCGGGAAGCCTGCAATGGGGCCAATGAGGTGCGCCAGGCGAGGGAGGATTCCGCCGACAACCGGAAGCTGGCGCGCCGTAATGCGGAGTTGGAAAGTGAATTGAGGCGCATGGAGAAAGCCCTGGCGGAAGCCGCCGCCCTGCTGATGCTCCAAAAAAAAGTCCGGGCGCTGTGGGCGGAGCCCGCCTGGAAGCCGCCTGCGCGGTGCTGGGGATCAGCCCTAGGACCCTGCAACGCTGGGCTGAAGAGGGCGGGGTGAAGACGGACGGGCGGCTGGCGGCGGCGAAAAAACGGACGCCCGCCAACAAGCTGGGGGCGGCGGAACGGCAGGCCATCCTGGCTGTTGCCAACGGTGCCGAGTTTGCCGGCCTGCCACCGAGCCAGATGGTGCCCCGGCTGGCGGATCGGGGCGAGTACCTTGCCTCGGAATCCAGCTTCTACCGCATCCTGCGCGAGGCCGGGCAGATGGACCGCCGCGGCAAGGCCAAGGCCCCGAGCCGCCGCCGCCCGCCCGCCTGGGTTGCCGACGGCCCCAACCAACTGTGGAGTTGGGACATCACCTACCTGGCCAGCACGGTGGCCGGGCTGTTTTTCTACCTCTACCTAATCATGGACGTGTTCAGCCGCAAGATCGTGGGCTGGGAGATCCACACCGAGCAGACCGGCGAGCATGCCTCGGTGCTGTTCCGCAAGGCCCATCTGCGCGAGGGGGTGGCGGACGGGGAACTGGTGCTGCACTCCGACAACGGCTCGCCCATGAAAGGGGCCACTTTGCTGGTCACCCTGCAACGGCTGGGGGTCGTGCCGTCGTTCAGCCGCCCCTCGGTGAGCAACGACAACCCCTATTCGGAAGCGCTGTTCAAGACCTGCAAGTACCGCCCCGGCTTCCCCGACCGTCCGTTCGTAAGCTTGGAGTACGCACGAAGCTGGGTGGCAGGCTTCGTCCCCTGGTACAACGACGAACACCGCCACAGCGGCATCCGTTTCGTGACCCCCGGCGAGCGCCATCGCGGGGAGGACATCGCCGTATTGGAGCAGAGAAAAGTGGTCTACGAGGCCGCCAGGAAGGAACATCCTGAACGATGGTCAGGCGACATTCGCAATTGGGATCGGCCAGAAACTGTCTCCCTTAACCCGGACAAATCCAACCATCAAAAAGGGCAGGATTCACCTCAAAATCAAAACTGAAAATGCGACATCTTACTTGACAACGACCGTTATTCGGCGGCAGCATCTGGGCAATGATCTTGGCTTTGAATTCTTCAGGGTAGGTTGTCATCGTTTTCCTCTTTTAGCCCCCACTATAGGCTCACACATTCTCCCTGCGGGAGGCGACATCTATCCTGACACAGGGGGGAACAGCGGTTCATCCCCACGGATGTGGGGAACGCCATGGACCAAGGCACTACTCGGCCCTCGACAACGGTTCATCCCCACGGATGTGGGGAACGCGTTTTGCGGCGTTTTTTCATTTTGTTGGTGTGCGGTTCATCCCCACGGATGTGGGGAACGCCAAAAATTTAGCTGATAAAGCAGTAATTTTAGCGGTTCATCCCCACGGATGTGGGGAACGCGCGTTGCTATATGGACGCATTAAGTAGCACCACGGTTCATCCCCACGGATGTGGGGAACGCTTTATCTTCAAAGTTATTTGGAAGATTCCAGCCGGTTCATCCCCACGGATGTGGGGAACGCGAAATTATGCCTATTGGCGAGAATGATTCTATCGGTTCATCCCCACGGATGTGGGGAACGCTTTTGAGTCCACTGTCTATAACCAGTGGACTCTGGTTCATCCCCACGGCTGTGGGGAACGCATAGCGCGGGATGTCATCCATGATGCGTGTGTCGGTTCATCCCCACGGCTGTGGGGAACGCATGGAGAAGGAGATGGAAGACCAGTTGATAACCGGTTCATCCCCACGGCTGTGGGGAACGCTATTGTTTTTGGGTCTTTAAGAATAAGTGTTCCGGTTCGTCCCCACGGCTGTGGGGAACGCCAAGATTTGCGGTCGCAAGTCCAAGAGCCGCCCGGTTCATCCCCACGGCTGTGGGGAACGCTGGTTTGAGCCAGACTAGCCATTTTCAGCCGCCGGTTCATCCCCACGGCTGTGGGGAACGCTCATGAGCGACATGCCAAGCGATTCTATCCATCGGTTCATCCCCACGGCTGTGGGGAACGCCCCGGACAAAATTCCGCTGATTATCTGCTCGACGGTTCATCCCCACGGCTGTGGGGAACGCGCATGGCCCCGGTCGCATGTAGGACATCCCCGGACGGTTCATCCCCACGGCTGTGGGGAACGCCCCCACGAAATAAACCCGGCCTATCCGAAATACGGTTCATCCCCACGGCTGTGGGGAACGCTGCAAGGGAAGCTATCAGCTCACGCGATATTCCGGTTCATCCCCACGGCTGTGGGGAACGCAAAGGGTCGAGTCGGGTTTCATGACGGCTAAACGGTTCATCCCCACGGCTGTGGGGAACGCCAGTAGACGCGGTGGCATTCGCCGCCGTATTCCGGTTCATCCCCACGGCTGTGGGGAACGCTCGGCCCCGCGATTGGCTATCCGCCCGAAGTGCGGTTCATCCCCACGGCTGTGGGGAACGCCCGTCAAGGCATTGCTGGACCTTGGCAACAAGCGGTTCATCCCCACGGCTGTGGGGAACGCTTGTGTGTAATCGTTGCTGATAAAGCCATATTCGGTTCATCCCCACGGCTGTGGGGAACGCGCTTTTATTTTTACCCCGCCTACCTACCCCCTGCGGTTCATCCCCACGGCTGTGGGGAACGCTGTGAAACTCATCGGCCCAGCAGCTACTACGGCGGTTCATCCCCACGGCTGTGGGGAACGCTGAAGCAAGTCGCCCGACACACCGAGGCCGTGCGGTTCATCCCCACGGCTGTGGGGAACGCTCACGAAAGAGTTGCTGAAACATCACAACATTCCGGTTCATCCCCACGGCTGTGGGGAACGCTGTCGTTCCTTGCATTTTTGACCGAGCATAGCCGGTTCATCCCCACGGCTGTGGGGAACGCCAACCGCAACCACACGCGGGCGATTGGCACTGCGGTTCATCCCCACGGCTGTGGGGAACGCGAGCCAAGACGTAACTGGCTTGGGGGTGCGCACGGTTCATCCCCACGGCTGTGGGGAACGCGCAGAAGGTACTGCGGGCTATGCGCTTGGAAACGGTTCATCCCCACGGCTGTGGGGAACGCTTGGTTATGCGGGTAGTTAGCCAGCCGAGTTTCGGTTCATCCCCACGGCTGTGGGGAACGCTATCCGCATCACCGACGCAATGCTCCACCGGGCGGTTCATCCCCACGGCTGTGGGGAACGCGTGCCAAGGGTTGACTATCGAGGTGTGCGGGGCGGTTCATCCCCACGGCTGTGGGGAACGCGTCTTCATGCGGACTGGTGGGCGTTCCGGTGTCGGTTCATCCCCACGGCTGTGGGGAACGCGATTTTCGGGCTGCCGGACACCAGCCCCCGACCGGTTCATCCCCACGGCTGTGGGGAACGCACAGTGTAAAGGCTGGTGATAATCAAACAAGCCGGTTCATCCCCACGGCTGTGGGGAACGCTTGTGTGTAATCGTTGCTGATAAAGCCATATTCGGTTCATCCCCACGGCTGTGGGGAACGCGCTTTTTTATTGGCTCGATAATTGCTTTTGGGCGGTTCATCCCCACGGCTGTGGGGAACGCTTCTATGCCCTCAGCCGCGCCCATCCCCGCGCCGGTTCATCCCCACGGCTGTGGGGAACGCTTTTGCCGCCAGGGCGATATTATTCATGGAGTACGGTTCATCCCCACGGCTGTGGGGAACGCAACCCGGTGCCGGTACTATTAATAATGCTGGCCGGTTCATCCCCACGGCTGTGGGGAACGCTCCATGTCACCCAAACCCGCCATTTTCAAATGCGGTTCATCCCCACGGCTGTGGGGAACGCGCGGCGTCCTTGTCGAGGATGTCATTGACGTTCGGTTCATCCCCACGGCTGTGGGGAACGCGCCGTAGGCTTTGCGGACATTGACATACCACTCGGTTCATCCCCACGGCTGTGGGGAACGCAAAAAGGCGTTGCGACAATTAGTCAAGAATGGCGGTTCATCCCCACGGCTGTGGGGAACGCGGCATTTACGAGAATGTAAAACTGAACCGAGCCGGTTCATCCCCACGGCTGTGGGGAACGCGTATATCAAGCAAAGGGCGATGGAAACGTCTACTGGTTCATCCCCACGGCTGTGGGGAACGCGTCTGGTTATTCCTCGTCAGAGTCATCTTGTACGGTTCATCCCCACGGCTGTGGGGAACGCCTCCCCGTTATTCACCGCACCAACTAACGCCGCGGTTCATCCCCACGGCTGTGGGGAACGCACTCCTAGCCAAGTGGGAATTTGCCGAATAAACGGTTCATCCCCACGGCTGTGGGGAACGCTCCAAATCGCTAAATTCTGCATAGTTACCATCCGGTTCATCCCCACGGCTGTGGGGAGCGCTGTATATATTAGGGAAGATGCCAGTGCATTCGCGGTTCATCCCCACGGCTGTGGGGAACGCACCAGCACCGCCTCGCGCAGTTTTTCATATTCCGGTTCATCCCCACGGCTGTGGGGAACGCCACATCGTCGGGTATGTCATACTGGCTATCTGCGGTTCATCCCCACGGCTGTGGGGAACGCCCCGTTCACGGTCGGGCGGGCCAGGCCGATGGCGGTTCATCCCCACGGCTGTGGGGAACGCATCCGGTTAATGTCGTCGAGAGTCAACAATTCCGGTTCATCCCCACGGCTGTGGGGAACGCCCTGCTGGTATGATTGAACACGTAGAATCAGCCGGTTCATCCCCACGGCTGTGGGGAACGCACGAACCAAAGGAATAATCTCAGCGCCAACGCCGGTTCATCCCCACGGCTGTGGGGAACGCTGTCGGATATTATATAGGCATTCTCAATATTCCGGTTCATCCCCACGGCTGTGGGGAACGCCTCCTATCTCTGGCACTCCTCCTACGGGAGGGCGGTTCATCCCCACGGCTGTGGGGAACGCCGATGCTGCAACGCTACGGGGCAAGTTGCCTGCGGTTCATCCCCACGGCTGTGGGGAACGCCATCCGATGATGCAAACTGCCAACACATCGACCGGTTCATCCCCACGGCTGTGGGGAACGCCCTAAGATGGTAAGGCATGGGGCTGGTATGGTCGGTTCATCCCCACGGCTGTGGGGAACGCGGCACCAAGCCCTGTTGACGGTAAAATTGTTACGGTTCATCCCCACGGCTGTGGGGAACGCTAAGTGCGAGTGTTACTAGCCACTCGCACTGACGGTTCATCCCCACGGCTGTGGGGAACGCCGCATAGACGCGCCAATGAGGATGAAGGGCCGCGGTTCATCCCCACGGCTGTGGGGAACGCTCGTCTTGTCCCGTTGTCGGTCCTGTCGATTCCGGTTCATCCCCACGGCTGTGGGGAACGCATATGCTAGGCAACATTCGGTTCATCCCCACGGCTGTGGGGAACGCGAATACAGAAACCACCACCGTCCAGCCTCCTGCGGTTCATCCCCACGGCTGTGGGGAACGCTTTCTTCAGGTAATGTTGCCTCGTTTGATTTGCGGTTCATCCCCACGGCTGTGGGGAACGCTGTATTGACTGGTACGGGTCTCGCCGAGTGGACGGTTCATCCCCACGGCTGTGGGGAACGCATTTTCAAATGATTAATATGCCTATACCAGCTCGGTTCATCCCCACGGCTGTGGGGAACGCCTAAATTTGGAGCGTGGTTAATTAAGCTCGTTCGGTTCATCCCCACGGCTGTGGGGAACGCTCTTACCGGTCAAACTAATGTAACAAAAGATTCGGTTCATCCCCACGGCTGTGGGGAACGCCCTTGATGCGACTCTGGCCGCGATCACCCAACCGGTTCATCCCCACGGCTGTGGGGAACGCGGGCGCAGAGGCCCCGCGTCGCGAGGGTTTGTCGGTTCATCCCCACGGCTGTGGGGAACGCCAGGAACGCCACTCTATTATCAAAGGCTCGGACGGTTCATCCCCACGGCTGTGGGGAACGCTTTGCGGTTGTCCCTCTTGTAATGGTGACATCCGGTTCATCCCCACGGCTGTGGGGAACGCTCTGGCGAATCACAGGGCGGTGACTCCTACGATGGTTCATCCCCACGGCTGTGGGGAACGCTCGGAACCTGAGTTTCCCGTGCGTCAAAGCCCCGGTTCATCCCCACGGCTGTGGGGAACGCTGCAAGTGCAAGGTCATTTTTTAGCAAAAGTCCGGTTCATCCCCACGGCTGTGGGGAACGCTGGTCTCAAAAGCTCTATGTTGATTCATCTGGAGGTTCATCCCCACGGCTGTGGGGAACGCGTCTATTACTGGTCCTGCGTCTGTCGCTGGCCCGGTTCATCCCCACGGCTGTGGGGAACGCCCGATCCCTATCGTCTTGGACGAGAGCGCCAACGGTTCATCCCCACGGCTGTGGGGAACGCGCATGGGTCAAGGTCGCTGCCTGACCGCAGAGCGGTTCATCCCCACGGCTGTGGGGAACGCACCAACATGTTGAGGCTACATAAGCTCATGGCCGGTTCATCCCCACGGCTGTGGGGAACGCAGATCGGAGGATCTCACATTGATGATGGATTGCGGTTCATCCCCACGGCTGTGGGGAACGCGGGTTTGGCGTTTGGAAACATGATTTTTTATCCGGTTCATCCCCACGGCTGTGGGGAACGCCTCATGGCCATCCTGCTCACGGGTGTCCTCGGCGGTTCATCCCCACGGCTGTGGGGAACGCATCAAAAAAAGGCATTCCCTCACGTCCGCAGCCGGTTCATCCCCACGGCTGTGGGGAACGCCGTTTCGATAATGGCAATATCCATCATTGCACCGGTTCATCCCCACGGCTGTGGGGAACGCTGTTGGATGTATCTTATGGCGTATTATATCATCGGTTCATCCCCACGGCTGTGGGGAACGCGGCAGTGGGGGGGCATGGGCGGCTCAAAGTGAACGGTTCATCCCCACGGCTGTGGGGAACGCATTGTGAGTTTTTGACTGAATTTGGTTAAAACCGGTTCATCCCCACGGCTGTGGGGAACGCGCTACTCTCGGTATTACGATCGCCGTGGTCGTCGGTTCATCCCCACGGCTGTGGGGAACGCTGAGGATTGGCATGATTGGGCACCAAACGGGGCGGTTCATCCCCACGGCTGTGGGGAACGCTCGCAATCGGCAAGGAAACGCATGTCGTTAGACGGTTCATCCCCACGGCTGTGGGGAACGCGCTACTCTCGGTATTACGATCGCCGTGGTCGTCGGTTCATCCCCACGGCTGTGGGGAACGCATAGTTTACAGAGTATGTAGAATGTTCAAAATCGGTTCATCCCCACGGCTGTGGGGAACGCCTCCGCTGTGTGATTACTGTCGTTCACAGTCGCGGTTCATCCCCACGGCTGTGGGGAACGCTCCAAAGAATGCCAAAGGGTTCGGGCCGCGTACGGTTCATCCCCACGGCTGTGGGGAACGCGGCAGTGCCATTTGCTCAGCCTCAGGGGTTTTCGGTTCATCCCCACGGCTGTGGGGAACGCGCCGGTACAGACTACAACAAAAGTTTCGGCCCCGGTTCATCCCCACGGCTGTGGGGAACGCTTTGTCTTTTTCCAATGGACCGGTAATGAAAGCGGTTCATCCCCACGGCTGTGGGGAACGCATGATGGCTACAAGACAGACCAAAAGAACATGCGGTTCATCCCCACGGCTGTGGGGAACGCTTTTTATCAGCAGTTAGATAACCATCATAAACCGGTTCATCCCCACGGCTGTGGGGAACGCGCATTGATGGTTCTGGCATTTTATATTGGTGTCGGTTCATCCCCACGGCTGTGGGGAACGCGTAAACCAACCCCATGTTAAAAGCCCCGTTTACGGTTCATCCCCACGGCTGTGGGGAACGCTCGTGGTCGGCCTAGGGGCCGGTCGAAGTTTTCGGTTCATCCCCACGGCTGTGGGGAACGCATCCTCTTATATGGGTATTGGTAATGAACAGTCGGTTCATCCCCACGGCTGTGGGGAACGCGACATAAGCATCTTTAGGCATCCAATGGAACCAGGTTCATCCCCACGGCTGTGGGGAACGCTCGCCACGAATACGGGTAAGGGCAAGGATGCGCGGTTCATCCCCACGGCTGTGGGGAACGCGAACTTTGTAGCCATCAAAAAAAGGTTCACCGAGGTTCATCCCCACGGCTGTGGGGAACGCAACGGCACGGGGGTTTCTGCCCATACCCATAAGCGGTTCATCCCCACGGCTGTGGGGAACGCTGCCTATCTCTTGATAGCTATGTGAGGATAGCCGGTTCATCCCCACGGCTGTGGGGAACGCTCTTTTTTGCCGTTGGGCAGCGGTCAAAGAACCGGTTCATCCCCACGGCTGTGGGGAACGCAAATATTCCTGCCAGTGTGTGGTCAGGTCACTCGGTTCATCCCCACGGCTGTGGGGAACGCCTCAAAGAACGAAATCATAGACAGCGCACACCCGGTTCATCCCCACGGCTGTGGGGAACGCTAAAAATTTTCAATCCACGATTGACGAGAAGGCGGTTCATCCCCACGGCTGTGGGGAACGCTGGAAAGTGCAAAAGGACATTTGCCCATGATTCTGGTTCATCCCCACGGCTGTGGGGAACGCGTCAGAGTCAGCAATAAAGGCTGGAGGGGATGAGGTTCATCCCCACGGCTGTGGGGAACGCGTGATCGTCCGCACCATCTTTAGCCAAAATTCCGGTTCATCCCCACGGCTGTGGGGAACGCGGAAGCACGGAAGCGGTTAAATCCATGTTCACCGGTTCATCCCCACGGCTGTGGGGAACGCGCTACGCTTGACGGGGAGGCGACCATAACCGACGGTTCATCCCCACGGCTGTGGGGAACGCGCGGCACTCATAACGGGCGGCGACATTCACGCCGGTTCATCCCCACGGCTGTGGGGAACGCGCGAAACCATGCCGATTGATTTGGTCAACGATCGGTTCATCCCCACGGCTGTGGGGAACGCCCCAGGCCAACCTGTTCGACTTCCTGCTCTACGGGTTCATCCCCACGGCTGTGGGGAACGCGGTTTGCGCCGTCCGTGGCCGGGTTGGTTGGTGGTTCATCCCCACGGCTGTGGGGAACGCATGCCTACATTGCATCAAAAGTAATGGAGTATCGGTTCATCCCCACGGCTGTGGGGAACGCCACACCCCGGAATGAGGCTTCGCGCAGGAGGTCGGTTCATCCCCACGGCTGTGGGGAACGCAGTATCTCGAGCTGGGTTGGTTGCGGCTGGTGCGGTTCATCCCCACGGCTGTGGGGAACGCCACGGCTTTTGCTTTTTCACAGATGCGCAAAACGGTTCATCCCCACGGCTGTGGGGAACGCCACAGATGCGCAAAACTTTATGATGATATTTTCGGTTCATCCCCACGGCTGTGGGGAACGCAGCAGGTTTTTCTGTCGCTGAGATTCCAAAGCCGGTTCATCCCCACGGCTGTGGGGAACGCCGCATTAGCTTTCCTTCTCTCTCTTTCGTATCCGGTTCATCCCCACGGCTGTGGGGAACGCCTCCTAATTCGATTGCTGGTACTGGTAAGGGTCGGTTCATCCCCACGGCTGTGGGGAACGCGCACAAATGACAGGCTACTGGCTGTTATTTGGCGGTTCATCCCCACGGCTGTGGGGAACGCTAAGCATAAAGCGGGTATTTCTGGTTCTGTCGCGGTTCATCCCCACGGCTGTGGGGAACGCCTGGATCACGCCCATAGATCGCCGACCGCACCACGGTTCATCCCCACGGCTGTGGGGAACGCTGGCAAGTGGCGATCTCCTCGATGTGCGATGCCGGTTCATCCCCACGGCTGTGGGGAACGCATGATTAAGGATGGACCGGCGGTCACTGGTGCCGGTTCATCCCCACGGCTGTGGGGAACGCGATCTCCTCGATGTGGCTGGCCTTTTTGGTGGCGGTTCATCCCCACGGCTGTGGGGAACGCTCACTGGCAATAAAACCCAACTGGATCGACTACGGTTCATCCCCACGGCTGTGGGGAACGCGGTCGCGCCGACAACCATTTCTACGGCGATTTCGGTTCATCCCCACGGCTGTGGGGAACGCACTGTTTCGGGGGGGTAAGCGACGCCGATATGCGGTTCATCCCCACGGCTGTGGGGAACGCCCCAGTTATGTGACAGGGATCAGGGTCCGCACCGGTTCATCCCCACGGCTGTGGGGAACGCTAGACTTTCGCGCCATCGCCCACGGGTTTCCACGGTTCATCCCCACGGCTGTGGGGAACGCAGTATATTCCCCTGTTGGCATTGATATTTTGACGGTTCATCCCCACGGCTGTGGGGAACGCGTCGGATCTCATGTCCAGCTTGGTTTTGACTGCGGTTCATCCCCACGGCTGTGGGGAACGCGAATGATGGATACTATGGGGCAAAGCAATATTCGGTTCATCCCCACGGCTGTGGGGAACGCATTACTGATAGATTAGATACGGCTAATAAACACGGTTCATCCCCACGGCTGTGGGGAACGCCAAGTTTAAACAGCTTTATGGGGGTCTAGTGCCCGGTTCATCCCCACGGCTGTGGGGAACGCATGATGGCTACAAGACAGACCAAAAGAACATTCGGTTCATCCCCACGGCTGTGGGGAACGCCTTCCATTGATCAGACTGGTGACGTTTATGATCGGTTCATCCCCACGGCTGTGGGGAACGCTGTTATTGGTGTCCAACGTAATACAGGTATTGCGGTTCATCCCCACGGCTGTGGGGAACGCATAGAGCAACTCTTAGTCGGCAAATTAATATGCGGTTCATCCCCACGGCTGTGGGGAACGCGAGGTCATGGTGTGTTGCTGAGGTTGATATAACGGTTCATCCCCACGGCTGTGGGGAACGCTGTTTATCATTGCTGCCTATGCTTTATATTCACGGTTCATCCCCACGGCTGTGGGGAACGCTGCCTAGAAACTGTCTGACCTCTGGAAACACACGGTTCATCCCCACGGCTGTGGGGAACGCATTATGGACCTATGGTCCCTATTCAAATCCATCGGTTCATCCCCACGGCTGTGGGGAACGCCGCGGCATTGAATGTATCCCAATCTATACCGCCGGTTCATCCCCACGGCTGTGGGGAACGCCATTTCCTGACCTTCCAAGACATTCATCAAATCGGTTCATCCCCACGGCTGTGGGGAACGCAAGCTGCACACAGACCAAGCCGAACCGGTTACCGGTTCATCCCCACGGCTGTGGGGAACGCTAATAATTCAGGTAAGTCCATTTGTCCTCCATCGGTTCATCCCCACGGCTGTGGGGAACGCTCGATTAGATACGGCTAATAAACACCTAACTACGGTTCATCCCCACGGCTGTGGGGAACGCATTTGAAAATGATAACAACATGTGGTGTTTCTCGGTTCATCCCCACGGCTGTGGGGAACGCTCTGTTGTCCCTCTTGTCCCTCCTTGCAACGTCGGTTCATCCCCACGGCTGTGGGGAACGCTCCTCAAGTTCCGACCACTTTCTATACAGCATCGGTTCATCCCCACGGCTGTGGGGAACGCGTGTGTACCAACCGGGTCAGACGGGCCTTGACGGGTTCATCCCCACGGCTGTGGGGAACGCATTGTTGGGAAGGAATACAAGGTTTCGCATGACGGTTCATCCCCACGGCTGTGGGGAACGCTCAACACAGGCACTCTGTGCGAAAGACCAGACCGGTTCATCCCCACGGCTGTGGGGAACGCGACCCATGATAATCCCCATGGTTCTAATTTTTGGGTTCATCCCCACGGCTGTGGGGAACGCAATGACAAACGCTAATTTTCATGAACGCTTTTCGGTTCATCCCCACGGCTGTGGGGAACGCCTTGATGTTCAAGGGTGAAATTTTCCAAAGAACGGTTCATCCCCACGGCTGTGGGGAACGCGCCGGTTCTGTTTGTAATTTATCTAATCCCACCGGTTCATCCCCACGGCTGTGGGGAACGCAAGGCTCTGCTTTTACTATTGTTGCCAAGGCACGGTTCATCCCCACGGCTGTGGGGAACGCTTACAGATATGTCCACTTGGACACATTCTGGCCGGTTCATCCCCACGGCTGTGGGGAACGCTCTTGTGGGCGAGCCAACACGGTGGGAAACCGCGGTTCATCCCCACGGCTGTGGGGAACGCTCAATTGGATATATCAACCCATATACAAGCCACGGTTCATCCCCACGGCTGTGGGGAACGCAGGATGTTGCTGCCATCTCCAAAAATTTAGGTCGGTTCATCCCCACGGCTGTGGGGAACGCCGGTTGATGTCTTCCAATGTCAACAAGTCCGTCGGTTCATCCCCACGGCTGTGGGGAACGCGTTTTCAAAAAAGGCATGGCATTCGGCAAAAGCGGTTCATCCCCACGGCTGTGGGGAACGCTGCATCATTGGTTGTGACTACAATTACGATTTCGGTTCATCCCCACGGCTGTGGGGAACGCGTACTATCATGGGTCTTCTTGTATGTTTTTCCCGGTTCATCCCCACGGCTGTGGGGAACGCGCGTCACCCGATGGTCGTTCGGTATCCTGTCCCGGTTCATCCCCACGGCTGTGGGGAACGCGTTATTTACTGCGGGTGGTTCCTTTGATGCATCGGTTCATCCCCACGGCTGTGGGGAACGCATTTTATTCTGCACTCTTTCCAGTGTCTAAGACGGTTCATCCCCACGGCTGTGGGGAACGCTGGAATAATGGCATCTATAGAGGTTGCCAATTCGGTTCATCCCCACGGCTGTGGGGAACGCCAATCGAACACCGCCTATTTCATAAAAACGATCGGTTCATCCCCACGGCTGTGGGGAACGCCAATGACTGCCAATAACCGATAAACGAGTAGACGGTTCATCCCCACGGCTGTGGGGAACGCGTTAGAATTATTGATTGTGTCGAGTTTGGTAAAGGTTCATCCCCACGGCTGTGGGGAACGCTTCTGGGTCATGTTGATGCTCGTACCAAGTATCGGTTCATCCCCACGGCTGTGGGGAACGCTCTACGCGGTCATTCAAGGGCGATTAATCCGCCGGTTCATCCCCACGGCTGTGGGGAACGCTCTGTAAAAAAGGCAATCAGCGTATCCATAAACGGTTCATCCCCACGGCTGTGGGGAACGCGATAGACAAAAGTAGGCTTATGCATATCGTTACGGTTCATCCCCACGGCTGTGGGGAACGCTGATAGTTCGGAATGACATGGCCGGTATGACCCGGTTCATCCCCACGGCTGTGGGGAACGCTACACTTATGCAAATACACCCTGGACAGACTATGGTTCATCCCCACGGCTGTGGGGAACGCCTTAGCACTGCCCGTACCCATGCAGCCATAAACGGTTCATCCCCACGGCTGTGGGGAACGCAGCGGTTTACCTGTATGGACTATTGATAATATCGGTTCATCCCCACGGCTGTGGGGAACGCGCTGCTGGCGACACTAAATGTCCTCCCAATGGCGGTTCATCCCCACGGCTGTGGGGAACGCGTGGAAAAAGGCGAAGCATGTGGATTACATAACGGTTCATCCCCACGGCTGTGGGGAACGCGGCATAATACTGTTCGTCATGAATAGGTACGACGGTTCATCCCCACGGCTGTGGGGAACGCATCTATTGAAACAAATGATATGCATAAGCCTACGGTTCATCCCCACGGCTGTGGGGAACGCTGTTACTGCTGCTGCTGATGTTGTCAAGTTGGCGGTTCATCCCCACGGCTGTGGGGAACGCCTAGCCGTGCCGCAGTGTATGCGTCTATCGTTCGGTTCATCCCCACGGCTGTGGGGAACGCCGACTTGGATTCATTCTGGACTATATGACTTTCGGTTCATCCCCACGGCTGTGGGGAACGCACGAATTCCCCGATTCTGCCAAAATAATAAGCCGGTTCATCCCCACGGCTGTGGGGAACGCACGAATTCCCCGATTCTGCCAAAATAATAAGCCGGTTCATCCCCACGGCTGTGGGGAACGCTGGGTTGTAAAAGTAATTCTAACCCGGTTCCTCGGTTCATCCCCACGGCTGTGGGGAACGCTTGTGATGTCGAGTTATTTACTGCGGGTGGAACGGTTCATCCCCACGGCTGTGGGGAACGCAGTCATCTGACTGGGCTTATCGGCATCGTTCACGGTTCATCCCCACGGCTGTGGGGAACGCTACAATTTTGTTAGCTCTGAAAAACTCCAGCGCGGTTCATCCCCACGGCTGTGGGGAACGCGTTATTTACTGCGGGTGGAACTTTCGATGCATCGGTTCATCCCCACGGCTGTGGGGAACGCCTTAGCACTGCCCGTACCCATGCACCCATAGACGGTTCATCCCCACGGCTGTGGGGAACGCCATCAGGCTGGGTTGATGGGGGTTTGATAATACGGTTCATCCCCACGGCTGTGGGGAACGCTTTGTGGGGGAACGTCCAGTAACACGTTCCCTCGGTTCATCCCCACGGCTGTGGGGAACGCTTCTGAAAATAGCATTGTTCGGCACGAAATTTCGGTTCATCCCCACGGCTGTGGGGAACGCATATATCAGTATATCCAGTGGCAAAGTACGAACGGTTCATCCCCACGGCTGTGGGGAACGCTGCAACCGTTTGTGGCTGCTATGGTCCTCAGACGGTTCATCCCCACGGCTGTGGGGAACGCATCAGCAATTTGAGCATCATTATGAGAAACCCCGGTTCATCCCCACGGCTGTGGGGAACGCGGTGCTGTTCATGACTCAATTACTGGCGACTGCGGTTCATCCCCACGGCTGTGGGGAACGCCACTCCTGTTAATCCAGCTGGCCCGCCAGTCCCGGTTCATCCCCACGGCTGTGGGGAACGCGTTTTATGAGAATCAACTAATAAAGACAATGCCGGTTCATCCCCACGGCTGTGGGGAACGCGCTGCTGCTGATAAGGCCGGTGCTAATTCTGACGGTTCATCCCCACGGCTGTGGGGAACGCTAAGGGTCCCGTCCATGTCCCGAACTATCACGGCGGTTCATCCCCACGGCTGTGGGGAACGCTTCGGGGTCATGTTGATGCTCATACCAGGTGTCGGTTCATCCCCACGGCTGTGGGGAACGCATCGTCGACACCGAGGGGCGTTCGTGGCATTGCGGTTCATCCCCACGGCTGTGGGGAACGCGTGGGTTGTAAAAGTATTTCTAATCCGGTTCCTGGTTCATCCCCACGGCTGTGGGGAACGCATGGCCTCCCTTTCCGCCGTTTGTACCGGCACCGGTTCATCCCCACGGCTGTGGGGAACGCATCGATTTTCAATGTGGTGTTAATCGCGCGTTCGGTTCATCCCCACGGCTGTGGGGAACGCTTATTGCGTGGCTTTATGCGGGTTTTATTGTCCGGTTCATCCCCACGGCTGTGGGGAACGCGTGCTACTTTCTCTTGGAATGGGTTTTGTTACCGGTTCATCCCCACGGCTGTGGGGAACGCATAATGCTGATTTCGTCTCTGGTAATCGAACCCGGTTCATCCCCACGGCTGTGGGGAACGCGAAAACTGGCATGACTGGGCACCCAACGGTGCCGGTTCATCCCCACGGCTGTGGGGAACGCTGAGTTAATGGGGTAGTACCGAATGATTGCGGCGGTTCATCCCCACGGCTGTGGGGAACGCGAAGTACAACGATGTAGTACACCCTGCCGCGTCGGTTCATCCCCACGGCTGTGGGGAACGCCCTGTGCGCCCTAGAGGTATGCGCCGATCCCTCCGGTTCATCCCCACGGCTGTGGGGAACGCACTATCCTAGACCTGTTGCCGAGCCGTGCGCCCGGTTCATCCCCACGGCTGTGGGGAACGCGCACATATAGGGCTGGACCGTTGACGGTGTAGCGGTTCATCCCCACGGCTGTGGGGAACGCAGTGGGTGGGTTTGTTGAGTTGAGAAATTGATCGGTTCATCCCCACGGCTGTGGGGAACGCGTCTTTCAGTATTCCCTTTGCGGCACCGATAGCGGTTCATCCCCACGGCTGTGGGGAACGCTATAACTGCGCAGATTGCAAGGGTTACAAGGCCGGTTCATCCCCACGGCTGTGGGGAACGCCATTATTATTGATATGTGGAGAGATTTAGAGTCGGTTCATCCCCACGGCTGTGGGGAACGCACGTTATACCCATGCCGCACCGCCAACCCGTGCGGTTCATCCCCACGGCTGTGGGGAACGCTGGTTTTACCTCACTTGAACTCGTTACCTCTCCGGTTCATCCCCACGGCTGTGGGGAACGCCCGAACGGGCCATGGGGTACTGATCTTTTTCACGGTTCATCCCCACGGCTGTGGGGAACGCTTGGCAAATCATTATCATCAAAATCGTTGTCGCGGTTCATCCCCACGGCTGTGGGGAACGCGCCTTAGCCTACCAGCAACCCGCCCGCCGATCCGGTTCATCCCCACGGCTGTGGGGAACGCAACAGGTTCATGCCGCCTACCGTCTCGTTGAGCGGTTCATCCCCACGGCTGTGGGGAACGCTTTCGCCGCGCCTTTAATCAAGCCTTCCGGCTCGGTTCATCCCCACGGCTGTGGGGAACGCCCATCCAGCCGCAAAACATCCCCGCACACCACCGGTTCATCCCCACGGCTGTGGGGAACGCCCAAATCCTGACATCCTTAGCATCATCATCGGCGGTTCATCCCCACGGCTGTGGGGAACGCGTTGGGGGTTTCCGCCTGTAGCCGTTGCGCCACGGTTCATCCCCACGGCTGTGGGGAACGCCTCAAACGGCAACCGCGCCATGATTGCCCGGACGGTTCATCCCCACGGCTGTGGGGAACGCACCAATTGTAACCCATTGTCAGCGATAGACAAAACGATGAGGTAAAAAGTTACCGATTTCCGGCGTTTTTCCCGGCAAAAAAACGCCAGCATTATCAATCAGTTCCAAATTGTTAAAGAGCTCTTTCGGCGATTTACCGAAGGCGTTGAAAAACAAGGGAAACCTAGCCGTCGTGCCGTTCATGCGGGGGTTTTTCCGTCTTCCGGGCCGGGTTCGGGCGGATAGAACGACACCAGCTTGAGGCCGTCCAGTTCGACCGGCATACGGCGGTTTTTGCCCAGGGTGAGGAAATCAAAGCCCGATTCGGTGTTGGTGCTCCAAGTCAGGACGGCGTTGCCTTCCTCGACGCCCTCGGCGACCTGGCTCCAGATCATCTCACGCACCCGCGTGGACAGGTCTCCGACGTAGACGCCGGCCCGCACTTCGACGAGCCAGACGGCGAGCCTGCCACGCAAGCGGGGCGGGACGTTTTCAACGACGATGACTAGCATCGCACAACCCCGGCCAATCCCCACCGGGGCGGGGAATGGGTCAATGCCGATGAATTAAGGGTTCCCCTGTCGTCCCGGCAGGGATTTCCTGAACCCCGATGCCATGGATGGCGCGGCTTCGAGGTGTCCATGCAATCTGGATTCCGGCAGTCCATGCCGGAATGACGGCTTAATCCGACAGCATTGCGGGCCGGCTCCACCCGGACCGGCAAGCCACTCTCTGGTTCATCCCCACGGGGGACAGTTTCAAGCACGATGACCGGCATCGCCGATGCTCTCCGGGTTGGGTATGGCAGGTTCGACGGATTCCTCCGGCGCTTCGGGCGGGGCCAGTTCGCCGGCGGCTAAGACTTCTTCGATCAGGGGGATCAGCTTTTTCAGCAGATGCGTTTGGCGGAACACGTCGCGGCAGGCGAGGCGCACTTCGCGCTCTGGGTTGGCGGGTTCGCGGGCGGCGATTTTGAAGGCGACGGGGACGACGGTGTCGAATTTGACCAAATCGGCGATGTCGTAGACGAATGACAAGGGTTTGCCGGTGTGGATGAAACCCACCGCCGGGGCGTAGCCCGCCGCCAGCACGGCGGCTTCGGTGATGCCGTACAGGCAAGCAGTGGAGGAGGACATGCAGCGGTTGGGCATGTCGCCGGAACCCCATTCGTGCGCATCATAGTTACGGTGATGCCACACCACGCCATAGCGCTTCGCCAAAAGTTCGTAGGTCTTGCGCACCCGTGCGCCTTCGATGCCGCGCAATTGTTCGACGCTGCGGTGCTGCGGGGAGGGTTCGCCAAAGCGGACTTCATACATTTTGCGCACGACTTTGAGCCGTGCCGCGTCGTCGAGCGCGAGCTTGGCTTGATAGAGCAGGCGGTCGGCCCGCGCCCCGCCGGGCTGGCCCGCCGAGTACAGCCGCACCCCGGCCTCGCCGACCCAGACCAGCAGGGTGCCGACGCGGGAGGCCAGCGCAACGGCGCGGTGCGACACTCGCGTACCCGGCTCCAGCATCAGGCAGGCGATGGAACCGACGGGGATTTGGGTGCGGATGCCGGTCTTGTCGATGACGACGAACGCGCCGTCAACCACGTCGATCTCGCCGTATTCGATGAACAGCAGGGAGACTCTTTCTTTCATGGCGATGGGTTTGAGGGGCGGGAGCATTTATGATGTCCAATCCTTTATGTGCATGATGTGGGATTCGCTGTCAGTGGCTTGTAGGTATTTTTCGTCAGCGGTGACAAAAACCCCGTCCAATACGATGGCAAGCGCATGGTAGCTGGCATCGTAAAAGGTGACACGGTAGCGGGCGGTCAAATCCAAGGCTGCGACACGCCAAGCCGTGTCCGTCGTTGGATATCCCTCGCCCAAGATAACGCTGAGCGCGGCAAGCTGGGCGGGTGCCTGACTGGGGAATTTTCTTGCCAAAATATTGCCGACTTCATAATGCCACAAACTAGGTGCGCAAATCTCTGCCAAGCCTTGGCGGGCAGCGCTAAAAATCGCCCCCGCCTGTCCTTGCCAAGGCTCATCATCGGGCGGGATTACCCATTTCTCGATGACCGACGCATCGACTACCCACGGTGAGCCCATCAGTGGCTATCCCGCTCTTCACGCACCCATTGTTCCGCAGTGCCTGGCATAGGGGGCATGGTTTTACGCAGTTCTTCGATACTGGCAAACGCCTCCTCGCGCTTGCGGCGAAGCAAGGTTTCGGAAATGGCCTGGTTGACGATGCGGCTGCGTTCGCCGGGGGGAACTTCCCGCAAATGTTCCCAGACATCGTCGTCCAGCATGACGTTGACGCGGTGGCTCATGGGTTGTCTCGTTATGTCGCGGGTGGATAGGGATATTTCACCTGCCTATTTTACACACTCGCCATGCCCGCCGCACCAGCAGCAAGCCGCAGCCGAAGGCTTTGGCGGGGCCGATGCCTTTTTTGCCATATTCATCTGAAGCGAGCCACCGAAAGCAGGCCGCAAGTAATGATGGGCCATCAATCCGGCCAAAAGTCCTTGTCCAATAAATTTTCGATGGTGAAAGGGCATTCAGCGGGGAATGTGGATTCCGGGATTTTGGTTTCGTAGCTGGCAAGTTCGACAGCATCGGCATAAGCCTCAAGTGCTTCCGGTTCCACGAACCGCTTTAGGCTAAGGCTATCTTTGAGTAGTTTATGCAAGTCTTTGCGCTGCACCCGAATCGTACCCCCCCAACTGCCCGAACGCTGTTCCGGCTGGTATTTCCATTTGAGTAGGTGCCCGATGAGAACCCGCAGTCTTTTGTAGATTTCACGGCGCTCATTACCCATATCAAGTTCCAATTCTTCGACTAGGTGTTCAATGTCCAACTCAGCCAGATGCCCGGTTTTCAGGAGATGGGCTTGTTGTTCCAGCCATGCGGCATAGTCTTTGTCATACAGGTTTGCATTCATCAGCCGACACTTAAGGTTGGGTTAGTGGTGCGCTACCGTGTCATAGTCGCAAGCCATGCGACAGCGCGAACGCCGTGTAGCTTTCGGTTTATTCACGGTAAGGCTCGCGTTCTTCGGGTAATCTTGCTTCTGGCTTTTCTGGAGGCTCACCACGCCATTGTCCTAAACCCGCCGCACCAGCAGCAGGCCGCAGCCGAAGGCTTTGGCGGGGCCGATGCCTTGGAAGAGTTTTTCCGTAAAAACTCCGGCATCTTGAATCCGCAATATCCCGCTAAATTCCATGGTACTAAGGGTGACCGGCTTGTCCGTTCCGGGTTTGTATAAACGTTGTTGCTGGTAGCCATCGACATTGAGGCTTTCGACCGCAAAACCGTTTCTTTTGGCCCGCGCCGCCAGCCATTCGGTTCCCGCTTCACAAACTATTTGCGCCATTGGCGGGCGTTGGTTTTTATCGGGGTATAGCTTTTGTTTGAGGTCGGCCACCACATCGTCCCGGCGACGGGTTTTGACGGTAGGGTCATCGCTGGTTTTACGCACCTTTACCGGATTGGCACGGAGAGAAAAAGCCAATCGCTCGCCATTCGACAAGCGGGGTTCAAAAGGACGGCTTTCGATTTCCCACAAATCTGATGAATCCACGGCTTTCCTTTTTGAAAGGACATAAAAGCAGGGCCAGTGGCCTTGTTGTTCCCGGCGGAATAGGAAATCCCGCCCCACTTCTTGATCGGCAAACCAGCGCCAGACCAATTGGTGTTCAGCATAGGCGGAAGGCGGCAGCTCCCGAGCCAGTTGCTGAACATCCAAACCGGGTTTCAAGCGGATGCGGTGCATGTAGCCGTTCATGGCTTCCCCCTTGCGTATTGTTCGTTGCGTTTGCCAAATTGCCAACGCTTGCGGCTAAGGGGGACATCTTGGCGCGGCGTGGTGTGCATCGGCTGCATACCCGTTGGTGCGTCGTGTTCGTCCCAGTAATAGTCGGGAACATCGGCTTTCAGCGCTTTGAGAGGCTGAAGCAGGAAGTTTTTGAGTGCGTCGGGTTGCCCCTCGTCGTACTGGGCAAACGCGGATTCAAAGGTCTCTGCCTGCAAACACAGCGGGAACATCGGCAAAGCCAAGGGGCAGGATTTGCGCCCGAGATAGAGCGGGAAGCAAGGACGGCGCAAGGCGGCGGCGGCTTCCCCAAGGCTCGGGGCAGTTTTACCTATTGACCACAAACTGACGGTGTACAGCCCGTCGCAGCGGTAGTCACGGGTGGAAAGAACGGTGTACAGATTTTGCCGGTCGCGGGTTTCGTCGCGCCGGGTGAGCAGGTGCTTCAAGCGGCTGGTGGAGTCGGGAATCTGCGTGGTGTGGTAATCGCGCAGCAACACTCCCGAAGCATCCACCCGCACGGCATAGCCATAGCCACCGGCCAAAGCCTGCTGCCGTTCTTCTTCGTCGCGCCGAATGCCGAGCGCAGCCGCGACCAGCCCCAGGATCGCGGACTTGGACGGGTGCGGCGTGGTGGGCCGCTGTTCGCCCACGGCAATGTCGCCCCAAGCCGCCAGCGGCCCATATAGCCGGAACACTAAGAATTCGCGCATGGCTTAGCCCCGGACAAATTCGAGGGTGGCTTGCAAACTGCCTTCGGGTTTGGTGGCATCCATGATTGAATAGGCATCGGCACAGGAGCCGTACACCTTGTCCATGTTGTCCCGCGTCGAGGTTAACGCATGGATGGCATTCGCCAACATGCCGTTCTTGTAAGCATCCACCGGTTTAAGGAACGCGACGGACAAGGATCGCGGCTGTTGCCCGCCGCGTTCCGCCAAGATGAACGAGGCTCGGGCGCGGGAACCGAAGCTGTTTTGCTTGCCTGTCGGTGCGACGGTGGCGGCGGCTTCCACCAATGCAGCCAGTGTTTGGTTCGCCAATGCACCGTCGCCATTAAGGTTCTTGATGAGCAAATCCTTGTCGATGCAGAGGTAAAGGTAGAACAATCCGGCGGCAAATTCAGTTTCGCCCATGTGTCCGGCACCGACATCTTCCAGCCCCTTGTTCAAGTCGTCCACGGCGGTGAAAAAATCGTCCTCGATGGCAACCTTATGCACACTGATGGCGTGGGCCACTTGGGCGGCGGCTTCCATGTTGTAGCGCGGACTGTCGGCCAACATCCGCCCAAACAAGGCGATGTCGGCGGCGGTGTGCTTTTCCCGCAGCAGCTTCAATTCATCGGCGGTGGGTTCGCTGCCGCGTTCCGCCAGTATTGCGACCAAGGCATCAATGGCGGCGCTTTCTTCCGGGCTGATATGGGCGAGTTGCTTGATGGCTAGGGTTTTCGCCAGTGCCTTGGGGACGCTGCTGCCGTCAGCCAGCACCAATTCTTCATGCTCGGTTTCTCCATCCGTTATATTTCCGCCCTCTGGCTTGCCGAACACGGCGGCGATTTTCTGCGCCCAGTCCTGCGCCGCTTTGTCTTTGATGCCTTTTTCTTTCAACGCCTTGAAGACTTCCACGCCCATCAGCTTGGTACGCACTCCTTTATGTCCTTTCAATGCGCTTTCCATCACTTCCGAAGTTCGCCAAGCGCGCTTTAGACTTTGCGAGGAAATGCGCAGCCGCTTTTCGCCGCCCATTTCGGCGGTCTTGGGCCTCCCCAAGTCGTCGCGATTGAGGTTGGCGGGGGGGTAAGAAGTCAAAAGATGAAGTTGGACGAAGTTGGTCATGGTTGGGTTCTCCAATAGGGATTATTATCTGCTGGTCCACAAGCTCTTGCTTGGGAACCACGAATCATGAAAGCTCTGGCTTTCTGTGCAGCACTCACTTGGGAAGCCGGAGCTTCCTGAACCGCGTTCCCAAGCCGGAGCTTGGGAACGAGCGAAAAACTATCTTTTCTTCTTCTTTTTTTCCTCTTCCTTTAGTAGTTCCTCGTAATACTCCATCGTCCAGCGTTGCCGGGTTCGCTCGCCCCAGTGGTAAATATCGTGAGCCAAAGATGCGACAGGGGCTGTCTTGTCAGCCAAGGGTAACACCCGGATCAAGGCGGAAAACACCTCGTCCAGTGATTTGCAAGATGCCAACCTTTGGAAGCGCAATTCGCCGACACGCGGTTCACCGTTCGCTTTGGACTGGGCCAGCCAAACGGGAAACTTGGTATCTGTGGTTTGCTCGACGCGGGCCAATACTCCGGCGATAGCGGCAATAGCTAAGTATTTCGCTTCTTTGGCGTAATCGGCTTTGCGCAATTTCCAACGCAAAACTTGCAAGCGCGGCACGAACAATAATTCGGCCAACGTCTTGCAGCGTTTCAATTCCGCCAATTCGCCACGACGGTTGGGCTGGCCTTCTCTTTCGTTGGCGGGTCGCATTTCCTGCCACCACTCCATGACGGTGGCATTGAACAGCTTTCTTTTTTCTTCTAGGGTATTAGGTGAGGTTTCCATGGCAAGCCTCCTTTAGGCTTTCTTGTCGGGTGTGATGGGCATATCCAAAAGATTCTTGATGTCTTTCTTGTAGTTGAAGCGCATTAGGTTGCGGTGCGCCTCGGCGATGCGGCGGGGATTCTGTTCAGCGATCTGGCTGGTGTTGGCGTAACGGTCGAAGGTTTCCAACGTGTAGCTATTGAGTTTGCTATGCCAATCTATGAATATTTGCTTGCGGAGGGCGCTGTTGTCCGGTTCTGTGCGCAATTGCCCTAATAAATGGTAGAAATCATTCTCCGTGTCAGACCAGAACGCCGTGTCCAGAAAACCCGTGTCGGCCCCTGTGCGGCGCGGATCTCCGTCGCTAAACCACGCATCCTTGAGACAAGAACGCAGGTTTCCGAGAAACAATCCAGCGGCATCAATTAAATTTTTTACCGTGTTTTCAAATGGTTCGCGCTTGGTTTCGTCCAATTCGAATAGCGGCATGGTAGCCTCATACCAGCAACGTGGCTTCATGTTGTCCATGTCATAACCGAAAGCCCACAATCTAAAACGGTAGCCATCGCGTTGTAGCCTCTGTCTCCAGAAACGTTGGATGGTCGCCGCAGGAACCCGCTGGATTTTCTTGTCTTGGTTGCTTTGCACCAAACCCAGCCAATGCCGATAATTGATCTGGCCTTTGGCATGCATGGGCAGAACCTCCCCTTCACTGCTACGGTTATGCGGGCTTAATACATGCTCCCAGGCACCGCTATAGTTCACGCCATAATTCCTGGTGCGATATTGCCGGATCAATAGTTCCGAGTGTTCCCCGGACAAGCCGCATTCGCCGCTACCTTCGTTCTCGAAATCCAGGCGGATGCGCCGGGGCATGCCCCAAAACATTTGCAAAGGGTTCACATCGTCCCGTGTCGTAACTTGGGTTTTGCTGTCTTTCTCACTAGTCCGGGTCGGGGCAAGCCAGGGAAATATGTCTTCAGGGCGGTTGTGTTGGCTTTTAAAATAGGATGCTTCCAGTACGTTGAGCCAAAGTGTTTGCCAGAGTGTTGCCGGTTGTCTCGGATCGTCCGGGGCACATACCACCAGCGTGGTCAACGGCCCACCGCCCCGCAAAGAAGTGCGATGACCAGCGCCACCCGCCGGGGCATTGGTTTGCAGGGCATACAAGGCTATCGCAGCCAAGGCGGGCGAAAAGCCTTGTTCCGGCAAGTTCTTGATAAAATGGGTTTCGCTACCGGCGGTGTCTATCAGCAGTGCCGTGATTGGGAGCGGTTTTTGTGCCGCCAAAGGATCGAAATCCTGCATAAAGCGCGGGCCATCGCCATTCAAATTGAAAGCGCCTTCAAACTGAATAAATGCGGCCTTCAATTCTTCGGGGGTTGGCGGCTGACCGAAAAGCCGATTTTCCCATTCCCGGCGGTCTTTAGGCGCAAAAGCGGTTTGCAGTAAGCCAATCAGGAATTGGGCTAAAACGCCGTTGAAATCCGAGCGTGGCGCGTCCAGTGCCACAACTGGGTTGTTGGCATAGTCTGTGGTGATTTCCCAAGGGGCTATAGAGTCTTTCCATACTTTCCCGGTCACTTTTTCAACTCGGAAAACTGGCAACCATTGCCACTGTCCTTCAAGGCCAAGGAGATTTAAGGGCATTGCTATGCTCCGTCCAACGTATCTGAGAAAGGAAGTCCATCGTGGTCATTATCTGCGCGTTGTTCAAGCAACCAAAGACGTTCCTTAGTGCTTAGAGAACAATTATGATCATGCCAGATTTGACTCTTGGCCTCATCAAGCAAAATCGTCGCCGATTTCATCATTTGTTCAAGTATTTCAATTAGCTCTAAAGTTTTGCCAGTCATGATGGTGTCTCACCCGTCGTTGAAGGATAGCTCATCGTATCATAAATTCATAAAGGTATGAACAAAAATAGTAAATGATTTTTAACACTCACAAATACGATATACTAACCACCTCCCGCAAATTCTGTGGGTTGACCCGGTATGCACCAAGCTAGTCCTTTGTAACTTAGTATCGTTCCCCACACCCGTGGGGTTTTCAGGGGCGGCAATGCTGCCCCTACATCCGCCGCAACCCCATCACCCCGTCATAGCACAAGCCGACAACCTCGCCTTTCTTGTTTTTCGCCTGCCCAGTCCAAACCAAGCCACCTTCCGACCTCAGCACCAATAGCTTGCTCCACTTGCCTTTATCCGGCATTTGTTCGCGGCAGCGGTCAACGGCTACCTTCATCGCTGGGCCATTAACCTCGGCTTCATCCGCCAACAAAGAAATGCGAACGCTGAGTTGGCTCAATTCCCAGACGAACTTTGGCGCGGAAATCCAGGGCTTCACATCACCGTCTTCCCAACGGGCAAGCCTAACCGTGACGGAGGGTTGATCTTCCAGGCGGGTGGGAATCAAGGCATCATCCCAAGGATCGAAGCCTGCATCCTCATAGCCCCGATCCAGCGTTATGGTGTTGGCTGAAGCGATGCTTTGCTTGGCGGATTTAACGCCCAAAAGATTGTTTGTTTTGCTTTGAAATGCTTGTGGAATTAGCGCTTCGGCTTCCATGCCGTAAACGCCTTCGATCAGAAAGCGTGCGTCGCCGGGCATGGCGAGTTTCCCGGACTGCCGCAACAGCCGGGCAGTGAGCCACAGTCGGCCATGGTCTTGGTACACCGCCGCCGTACCTGGAAGCGGTTCCTTTAGCCAATTTGCCGCCGGGGTTTCGGTAAACTCAGGCCCGAACAGCCAAAGCTTTGGAATGCCGCGACCATTCTCCTCGGAACGATTGCCAAGAATGTCGCGGACATGGCGACAGAGGCGTCCGGCCCGCTGAATGAGAAGATCGACGGGAGCCAGGTCGGACAGCATGACATCCATATCCAAGTCCAGAGATTGCTCCAAAACTTGCGTACCAACTAAAATTTTTCTTGCCCGACTTTCCGTACTGCTTTTCGGCCCAAAACTTTTCAATACCTGCTCTTCAATGGTTAGCCTATCCGCTAAGGCGAAGCGGGCATGGAATAAAATCAAATCATCCACTGGCACTCCTGATTGCCGTAATAGCTCAAAAGCCGCTATGGCATCATCCACAGTATTGCGAATCCAGCATGCGCAACGGCCTTCGGCCCTGACGGCAAGCAGGACTTCAACGGCGGATTCGACGGAATTAACCCAGTCAATAGCCACGGTCCGCGCCACTTCGGGGCGCGTCTCCAAGGGGATTTCGTCGGGTTCGTCCATACCAACGCGTGTTAATAGGGGATATTGATTGTTTGGCAAAGCTGGCGCTTTCAGGCCCAAGCCTTCACAGTAAGCCTGTGCCAGTTTTTCGCGGGTAATCTGGGGCAGAGTCGCTGAAAGGAGTATCGCACTGCCGCCTGAAGCAGCATGAAAAGTTAACAAAGCATCCAGGAGCTTTAGCATATAGGCATCGGCTGCATGAACCTCATCCACGATTAAGACTTTACGCGCCAAGCCCAAAAGCCGCAAAGATTGATGTCGACTGTATAATATCGCCAGCAAAGCTTGATCCACCGTCCCAACACCAATATCGGCAAGCAGAGACTTCTTGCGATTATCGGAAAACCAAGCCAATCGCTCGTTGGAGGCGGACTGCTCGTCTCGTCCGACATAATCGGCATCATTGCCGCCACCCGACAGCAATTCTTCCAATACTGGCTTCAAGCGGCTGGCACTGTGCGCCAGTACGCAATTCCACTCGCCCTCGAAGAATTTCTGCGCCACGCCTTCGTCTTTGTCTGCGATGCGGCGGAACATGGCGTTTGAGGTCGCCATGGTCGGCAAGCCAAAATAAAAACCATCCGCTTGCCCAGACTCGATCAGTCGATGGGCAAGCATCAGTGCCGCCTCGGTTTTACCTGCTCCGGTGACATCTTCCAGAATGAACAACTGAGGGGAGGCATTTAACGGTAGCGTTGCCGCAGTTTGTTGCAGCGGGGTTGGCGACTTGAAGCCAAAAAGGCTGGCTAGAGTTTGCGGCTTGACCTTCGCCGGTAGCAGACCATAATGGCTCAGGGCTTTTTTCGCTTGTGGCAAGGCTACATTTTGCCAATAACTGTCCAAGGGGTTTGCGTTATTATCTGGTACAGCCTGATAAGCGAAAAATTCTTGATTTGAACCTAGCCAATCGCATAACACGGCAAGACCGGCCAGCCACCACGACAGGGGTTTCAGTTGTTCGTTAACTGCCCACCCATCCGACAAAGCGATGTTGCGGTCAGGTAACAACAACTCTGCGCAATCTGTGGCAAATTGCATTGCGGCTTGCTGGTCATGATGGGAAAACAGATGGTCGAGACAGGGTGGTTGTCCGGAAGTTTTTGGGGGCTGACCATGATGGCCAGTAACTATCCTTGCCCATATTTCAAAATTTTCCCGCCAAGCACGTTGACTTCCTCGATCCGCAGTAATGCCGAACCATGCTTGCTCGATGGATAGCGGGCCAATTTTTCCCTCCCAGAGGAGATAGCCCAGCGTATCATGCCGTGGGTGGTATCGGCCTTCCTCCTGCTGGTTTTCCAATGCTCGGCAAATATCTTTCCGCCGCAACCCTTGGAAGCGATAACTGAATTTACCTAAATCGTGCTGAGTCAAAAACAAAACAAACCAATCAGTTAGGTTTTTTTCTGAGATTTGCAACCGCGCAGCCCAATCAGTACGCAAAGCCACATGGCGATCTAGATAAACCATCCCCACCGCCGCCACATCCAGGCAGTGGTAGGGTAGCAAATGATAGCTTGCTTCGGAGTTGCTATCTGTTGGGCGCTGCGCCTTGCCCCAATACCGCCAGTATCCTCTTTTTTCGCCTTGCATGATTTTCCCTGAACATTGTGTGACATGTATCGGCATGATACAGGCATTTGGCAAACCACGATGGGTCGGCAAATAGAAATTGGAGGGCGCATTTTTTAAACCGCAATAGTGGCCCGATGGCCGTCCTATTTAGGGGTGATGTTCACGACGGCCTAAACCTTCAGCAATGAATGCCAATACCAAGGAATTCAAGCTCACGCCCTCTTGCCTAGCGCGGGCGGCGAGTTTGCTGTGCAGGGATTTAGGCAGACGCTGGACAAACTTCCCCGGTTCGCCGCCACTGCCGGGTGTTGGAACCGTATCGCCGAATTCGCGGGCGGTCAAAATCCAGCCTTTCACCGCATCGCGTCCGTTTGCAAGGGCTTCCTCGACGGTCACACCATCGGACATGCAGCCAGGTAGGTCAGGGTAAACGATCAGGAAGCCCTCCGATTCGGATAGTGGGCGGATTTCACAAGGATATTCTGGAAAGTCTTCATTCATGGTCAGTTATTCGATTTTAGCTTGAGTGATGAGCCGGTAAAACCGTTTCACATATTCTGGAGCAATAGGCTTATGCGCCGGGACTGTCAACTTTACGCCATTGGGGTGGCGGAAGATGACATGGCTAGTCCCCTGTTGCCCGTAGTCCAACCCATGAGCATCGGCTAGGGACTTGAGTTGCTCGATTCGCAAGTCGCGAGGGTTCGAGCGCATTTTTTCAAGGATTTTTTCTGATTTGCTCATTGGGTGGATAATATCATATACAGCGTTTTTAATTCCAATTGATTACGTTGTTTAAGTTTTGAAATCGTTGGCGGCAAAGGGTTGCCGCCCTACAGTCCTTGTTACGCAGTAGGTCGGCAATCCTTTGCCGACATGGGCGTAAATAAGTAACTAATAGACATAGAAAACGCTGTATAACATCATTTTAAGAATATTTGAATAAGGTAGCGGTTCATTTATTTTTTGTCAAACTTTTTCAAAGTTGCTTGCTCTTTGAAAAGTACCGCTATAATTTTATTGTGTTCCCCATATCAGTGGGGATGAACCGTTGCTAGCTCTTTGTACAATTAGCATCATTGCAATGTTCCCCACACTCGTGGGGATGCCTAGCGTAGGGCAATCAACGCCCTACGCATCCCTGAACAAGCGCAATCCCAAATCTTCGCTATAACTCAAACGACAACGATCCAGCTTGGCTTCCCATTCAGCGGCATTCGGTGTCATTGGTAGCAAGATTAAGCCGTTGTCGCTAGGCAATCCTTCCAGCCAGCCATGCCAAGTGTTTGGCACTGAAACTGTGTTGAGGTTGAATGCTTCATCCCTTTCCTCGTCGCCCAAGCTGTTCAGCAAACGCCCGTCAAGAAGGCACTGCCCTTGTTGAGTTTCCTGAACCGGTAGAAGATTCAGATTCATTTCGCCGTCGCGGGTCAGCAGTGCAACATGGTCGTCGGTGTCGGTGAATTCCCCGGGCTTTTCCTGAACGATACGGCGAGCATTCATTCGGCTGGCTTCGGCATCTTCCCAAAACTTTGTGTAACTTTTTGTCATAGCCTCCGGCTCGTCGGGCCAAGGCTTTTCTTTATAGACTAATTCAATCCAAGTCCGATAAGCCTCTGGAAACTTTATTTTGCCGTCCGCTTTCAGCAACAACTGGGCTGTGCGCCACAGCACCCGTGTGTTGCCGTAAATCACAGCATGTAGCCCGTAGTCGTCATTGTCGGGAATCAGCACGGTGCAACGGGCTTGCTCGAAACCCGGAGGACGGGGGCGTGAATGCCGATGCAGTCGGCCTAGGAGTCTGTCTGGCTTCCCCAGCGTAAACAGGATAAAGTGACACCACCCATCCAGAGGTTACCTTCATGAGCAACCAGTTCATTCCCATTGAGCGCGACCAGCCGTTTGTGATTCCTGTGCAGGAATGGCTGGAACAAGATCACTTGGCGCGTTTTGTCGTGGCTATCGTCGACGGCTTGGATGTGAGTGCTCTGGAAGCCTCGTATGGCGGCGGGGGTTCCC
>Ga0194062_1000113_pt1 | contig 32553 bp, 27 predicted proteins | sample SepL2225m_MetaG_FD_155481 | JGI IMG/M metagenome (GOLD analysis project Ga0194062, IMG submission 155481) | Anoxic zone freshwater microbial communities from boreal shield lake in IISD Experimental Lakes Area, Ontario, Canada - Sep2016-L224-25m | ecosystem: Environmental > Aquatic > Freshwater >... | reverse complement strand
ACTCAGAAGTCATATTTGCGTCAACCTATCTCTTGGGTTTTGAGTTCGCACCGAGAATCAAGGGCGTTGGTCGGCAGCAGCTCTATGCTTTTAAACACCGTAAACATTACGAGGAACAAGGATATTTGCTACTGCCAGACCACTATATCCGAGAAAACCAGTTTGAGGATCAATGGGATGATGTTCTGCGCTTTATCGCAACCATCCGATTGAAGGTCACGACCGCCTCACAGCTTTTCAAGCGCTTGAATTCCTACTCTAAGCAGCACCCGCTATACCGGGCCTTGAAGGAATTCGGGAAAATTCCGAAGTCGCTCTTCATTTTGAAATACTGTGACGATCTTAAATTTAGGCAGGCTATCGAAAAACAGCTCAACAAAGTCGAGAGCTCGAACAAATTTTCCAAGGCCGTTTCTTTTGGTCATAGCTCGGAGTTCATGCAAAGCGAAAAGGAAGACCAAGAGATTGCCGAAGCTTGCCGACGACTGATCAAGAATGCTGTCGTGTGCTGGAATTACCTCTATCTCTCACAGGAGCTTGCTACAGAGAAAAACGAGAAACGCCGAGGGGAGTTGATCGAAGCGATTCGTAACGGTTCAATCACCACCTGGAAGCATTTCAATCTGCACGGAGAGTTTGATTTCTCGGATGAGCGAATGGTCGATTCGATGGGTTTGGCAGTTCCCAAAAATCTGGATTGGAAACAGGACTAAAATTGGGAAGTTCAAAACTGGTTCAAAGCCACGTCAGATGTGGTATGGCAAAAATTCCTATGAAACAAATCTGTCGTTTGTTTAAATGCACCCAATCCTTACCTTGACCCAAATTTACTGGCTACTTGGATCCAACCAGCCGTTGATTTCTTCCAGATTTTCCTCTGCTATTGAACCTACGGCATGCATAAAACGAATGCGGTTTTTGATGTAGTCATATTTAGCTTTCGCGAAGTCCTTTTTAACTGAAAATTCATCCTGTTGTGCTTTAATCAGATCACTAATAGTCACTACTCCATAATGATAGCCGCGCTCCATAGCCTCGCGTGATTTGCCAGCGGATTCCAGAGCTTTTTGTGAGGCTTTGATATGCCGAGCATTGGCATTGGCACTAAGAAATGCATCACTGGTTTCTTTAATAATCGCGCGAGTTGCAGCTTCGTTGTCATTTTTGCTGAGCTGTAGCCGGTGCTTGGCTTCAAACAGCTGATGAGTGGTGGTGCCGCCGGAAAACAATGGCACATTGACATTGATAGCTGCAGTTTCAATTTGGTATGGCAAGGACTGGGTGCTTTGATAGCCAGTGTTGGTATCATAGTAGTTAAGCTGCAGTTCAGCGACTGGCAAATATTTGGATTTTTGAACTGTTACATTAGTTTCTGCGGCTTGTATGGCCATTAGTTTTGCCGACATAGCCGGATTTTGACTTTGTGCCATTTCTATCCATTGCTGAAGATCGCCTTGAATTTCCTGGTAGTTAACAACATCTCGAAGCTTATTAAGCGAAGTCGGAGATACACCGGTCAACTCTCTAAGGCTATCTTGGGCAGTCACGCGCTTGCTTTCTGCTAAAATCTCGTTGGCAATAATTTGATCCCGCCGCGCTTCTACCGCATAAAGATCGGTGACTTTCAATAGTTGCTTGCCATATTGCTTTTGTATTTGTTCCAGCTGCTTTTGAACAGCCTGTTTTTCTGTTTTAGCAAAGTTAAGCTGGTCTTCCGCTTCCAGTACGCTGAAATAGCGATCAACCACGTTGAACATCAATTGATTGTGAGCTTCTATGGCTTCGGCAGCATATTGATCTTCCACCTTCGAGGTGCGCCGCCATTCCCAAAATTTGGCAAAATCAATCAGGGTTTGATTTAGCGATAGGTAATAGCGCGTACCAGGGTAATTAGTGATTGTATCGAGGACTTTTCCATTAACGGTAGACCTGTTTTTAGACCAGTTACCGGTGGCGTTGACTTGCGGCAACATCTGCCCAAGAGCCTGGTTTTTTTGTGCGGAGCCTATTTCAACTTTGACATCTGCACTCTTTGATTGCGGATCAGCTTCTACTGCTTGTCTGTAAATGGCAATTAAATCCTCGGCTACAGCCGGTTGGGCACACGACAAAATAATTAGTACAAGCCCGCTTCTGAATATAGTCATGCCAGTTAATCTTCTATGAATGAGCGGGCAAAGAAATTGGTGGCCGGTTGGGCTAGGTATTCAAACAAAGTTCTTTCACCGGTGTTAATCAACACCTCTGCCGGCATGCCGGGCAATAATTGCAAATCACCAAGATCTTTACGGCTTTCTTGGGTGAGCTCGACCCGTGCTTGATAATAAGAATTACCTTTCTCATCAGTGAGACGGTCGGCGGATAAATGAATAACCTTACCAGTCATTTTCGGTGTTTTTGATTGTTTAAAGGCGCTAAAACGAACTTCAGCCTGTAAGCCAACGGTAACCCGATCAATATCCATCGGTGACACTTGGGCTTCTATGATTAACTCAGCATCCTGTGGAACAATGTCTAAAATGGGGCGCCCCGGAGAAATAACGCTATTCTCATTATGCACCGTCAAGCCAAGCACCATACCACTCGACGGCGCTTTTATCACGACACGGTTCAGTTTATCCTGGTTGGCTGCCAACCTTTCCGCAGCATCATTAAGCTGAGCTTGGGCCTCGCTGAGTTTGCCGGTGACTTCTTCCTGAAACTGTTTTTGCACTTGTAAAATTTGCAAACGAGTTTCGCTGATTAGCATCTGATTAGTTGCGATTTCGGCGTTGATTTGCGATATTTCACCGCTTTGCAAGGCATGATTGCGTTCTAACTCGCGCAGATGTTGTTTATCGGCAAAGCCTTCGGCTAATAGCTCTTTCAGATCATGAATTTCTTCGGTGTAGGAAGCTATCAGCTGTTTTTTGCTTTCTACCTGACCATGAAGACCCTGTATCTTGCTGGAAATTTGACTAATACGCTGATTCAGTACTGCAATTTGCCCTTCATGGGAACTTATTCTTGACCTGAAAATATTATTTTCAGCCGCTTTGGCTTCTGTGGTCCTAGGATCCGAGGCATTATCAAGTAGCTTGGGATAGTCTATTTTTTTTAGCTGATCTCTTTCTGCGCGCAACCTGGCTACCTGGGCAGAAAGAGTGATATTTTGAGCGCGCGCTATTTCCATCTGGGCCTTGATTTGCGCATCATCCAGCATCAATAATGACTGACCTTCTTTCACCAAATCACCGTCTTTAACCAGTATCTTGGCCACAATGCCGCCATCAAGATGCTGTACAGTTTTCTTGTAGGATTTTACGACCACAACACCAGGAGCCAGAGCCGAACTATCCATAGGGGCAAAAAATGCCCAAATGCCAAAAATACCAAAGCTTACAAAGACTATCGCTGCACCGATGTTGCGAATGCCGCGATCATTTGTGTGTAAGACTGTGGTTGTGGCGTTATTCAATGCGAATTTTTCTGTCATAGTAATCTATTGTTAAGCGGGTTGTGTAGCGGGCATGGCCGCTTGTTGTTGCTGTTGCAAGTGGGCGACGACTTGATCTCGTGGCCCGTAAACAGCAAGCAATCCATCATTAAGAATCAGAAGCTTGTCAACTTTAGACAGTACACTATTACGATGGGTAATGATAAGAACAGTGGCTTTTTTTTGCTTGAGTTTCAGCAGCGCTTTTTCCAACGCAGCTTCGCCTAACTCATCGAGATTGGAATTCGGCTCGTCAAGTACCACCAGAACTGGGTTGCCATAGAGTGCTCGCGCCAAGCCGATGCGTTGTCTTTGTCCACCCGATAAATTACCGCCAGTAGCACCGATAGCAGTATCGTAACCTTCAGGGAATCGTAAGATGAGTTCATGTACATCAGCCATTTTCGCGGCTTCAACAACCTGTTCTGGGTCTATGTCACCAAAGCGAGCGATATTTTCGCTAATAGAGCCTTCAAATAATTCAATATCTTGCGGCAAATAACCGACAAAGCCACCAAGATGTTCACGATCCCAATTAAAGACTTCCGCACCATCCAAACGTATAGCGCCATTGGCGGTAGGCCAAATACCCAATATCGCTCTTGCCAAGGTGGATTTTCCTGCGCCACTGGGGCCTATGACACCAACGATGTCACCTTTTTCAATCACAAGGTTAATCCCTTTGATCACGGGATTTTTGCTGCCCGGTGGGATAATTACCGCATTTTCTATCTGAATGCGACCCTCGGGATCTGGAAGCAGCATGTGCTCCTTGCCGGCCGGAATTTGACGAAGAATGTCGTTAAGGCGCTGATACTGGTCGCGAGCACTGATGAATCCTTTCCAAGTGCCAATAATAAGATCAATAGGCGCCAACGCCCGTCCCATTAGAATGGAGCCAGCAATCATTAGTCCTGGCGATATTTCACGCTCAATTACCAGATAAGCTCCCAAACCCAAAATCAATGATTGTGAAGAAAGTCGAATAACTTTGGACAGTGCCGACAACAGACCGGCCCGTGAACTGGCAGTCGCCTGTAAATCCAGAACCTGGATTGCGCCCACCATCCAGCGTTGTCTTATCCGACCCAGCATCCCCATCGACTCGATAACTTCGGCGTTTCTAAGATTTCTACCCAGGGCGCCCCGCGTCGCCATCGCGATATTATTAGCTTCAGTAATTATTTTGGTAGTTGCCTTTTCAGTAGCCGCAGCGACTATGCACAACAGGATGGCAGTAAATATTGAATACCAGCCAAACCACGGATGAAACATAAACAGCAACGCCAGATATACAGGCATCCACGGCGCATCAAAAAAGGCAAATAGACCATTACCAGTCAGAAACTGGCGCAAGCCTGTTAAGTCGTCCAAGGGCTGAGTTGTTGCGCGTTGTCCACCGGAATACAGTGATTGCTTAAAGGCTATTTGAAATAAGCGTTGATTTAACAACATTTCCAGGCGAGTACTGACCTTAACAAGAATTTGCGAACGCACCCATTCCAGGGCGGCCATCGTGATAAACAGCATTACCACTATCAATGTTAACATCAATAAAGTTGATTTATTACCCGTAGCAACTACGCGATCATAGACCTGTAACATGTAGATAGACGGCGTGATCATTAAAAAGTTAATCAGCAAACTGAAACCAGCTGCTGATAAGAATGCACCTTTACAGAGTTTCAGGGCTTCTTCTAAATCAGACTTAATATTCGCTTTCATTACTACCGTTAAAAAACCAATTAAAAATTAGATAATTATCGCATATTTCTTTTTATAACGACAACTAAGAGCAAGCGCACCCAGCATTCAGAGCATTATAAAAACCCTATGGAACTTTGGTGTCGTTTGTTTAAACGCACCCAATGAAAAGGTGTTGCACGACCTACTCAGCCCCCTTAATAGCCAGCCGTAACAGCCGCTGATAGCCAAGTGGACAGCGCACCCAGGGAAATGATCTGGTTGTTGGAAGCAGAGCCTAAGTAATAGACAGTCCCGTTGGCGGTGGCAACATAAGAGTTGGTGGCCGGATAGTAGCGATAGTAGTACCCGGAGGCCGTAGAAGACACCAGAGTTGTCGACGACAAGGCGTTGGCTGGCGAGATGTATTGCGGATAAGCGCCCTCCAGATAAGCAAAGACCCGATCAGAATCGCTTTCGCCCACACTGGAATGACTCGATGAGACGGCGCTGAGGATGACCAAGTTAGACACCAGCACCGAACACGTCACCGGAGTGGGCGGGGCCAGCGGCAATTCAGGCAGACTGGCCAAGGGTGATTTGCATTTGGCCATGCTGCTGAATACCTTACCGGCAAGGGGTAACGCCGCAATCGCATCGATCACCGGCAGGCTTTGTTTAACCACCTGGCCGAAGACGGTAAAGCCCCCATTTTGATTATCAAGATTGGTCGAATTATCCGCCAGATTAAAAAACCAACCGCTGGTGGCACTATTAGGATCGCCCGACACTTTAGCCATCGCGATGGTGCCACGTAAGTTGGAGCGACTGCTACTGAATTCGTTGGCTACAGGGGGGCCAGCGACCACAGGCGACAGCGAGTTAGCCTTCAAGAAGTAGCCGCCACCTTGGATGATAAACCCCGGCACGCTGCGGTGGAAAAATGATTGGTTAAAGGCACCGCTGTTGACGTAACTCAAAAAATTCGCCACCGTCAACGGTGTTGCCGCATCATATAACTGTATATCAATGAGCCCCATCGTGGTCTGCATACGCACGACAGACACGGTACCGGCATTCACTGTCGATGCAGGCATCATGCCGAGCAAGGCTAGCATCGCAATCAAAGCGGAACTGAGGCGATGCCTAAGAGGACGTGAAAGTGGGTTTCTAGTCATATTATTCTCGATCAATCCAGGAATAGGCTAGCGATTACAGGGGTAGTTGCTAAGGTTGGACGCTTACGAAATACCCAGATCGGCCAGCACAAAATTCAGAATAAAAAAACGCCCAACCCCAGAGAGGTTGGGCGATTGTTTCAGCGCGTATCATCAGCCGATATTGCCTACGGCGGCCATGCGGTCAGCGTAGGCAACTCCAGCTTAGCGCACAGTCTTAATGCGTACCAAACACCAAGCCATCAGTGCCTGGTGCAGCTGCTTGTTCCAACGCTTCGTTCAACGCCTTGGCGTAAGCCACGCGAGCGGTTTGCAGGACAGCGGCTTGGGCATTCAGGCGTTGCAGCTCGGCATCCACAAACTGGAGGCTCAGCAGTTGGCCTTTGGCTTCTTCGGACAGTGATTCAAGTTCGTAGTCTTTGTCATCAATTTTAACGGTGGTCATCGTGTTACCTTGTGTTTTTTGCGTAAAAAAATTTTGGATAAATCCAAGTGTGAATTATACAACTTTTTACTATGCCTTAACGGCGAAGCTAAATGCCTTAGTTTGAGGCTATTTAGCTTTTGCCTTAGCTTTGGCCTTAGGTGCTACCTCTGCTTCGGTAGTCGGCAACAGCGCCAGCAACTCCCGCGCGTAAGCGGCACGAGCAGTTTGAAAAATGGCCAGTTCGGTCTGTAGATTTTCAATCTTCTGATCGGTAACCTGCATAGAGATCAATTGTGCCTTTGCTTGTTCGGAAAGGCTGGCGGCATCATAGTCTTTGCCGTCGATGGTAATGGTTTGCATAAAATTCCTGGTGCTTAAATTATATCAATAAAAACCCCCGTTTGAATCACTCCAAACGGGGGTCAGGTTCAATCCTTTGAGGATAGCTTTACTGCCTTTAACCACCCCACTAAAAAGTCAGATGGTCAAAGCCTACACAATTGGCTAGATTGTGAATTTCTCAGTCGCTTGTGTGAAGGCAGAAGCAGTTGACAGATCAACCAGACCGGTGATTTTAACCACGATGTCGCCAGTCATCAATGCGGTATGCTGCATTGCTGCATTGCTGCTGTTTACCATGGCTTCAATATAAGTGTTACCACCATATTGGAACCAATCGATCACACCGCTATTAGCAGCCAGGTTTGCCGATGCAGCGGTTGCGCCCTGAACTTGTGTCAGCGCAGTGTAGTTTGCCGCCATGTCCAATGCAGCAGCCAAACTGGCAGCGCCCGCAACATTGATCTGCGATCCGGCCACTTCCGCAGCCGTAGCATTGGTCAATGGAGTCGGGTCACCCAACATAGCGAATGCATCACCCGTAGTACCAAAGCTGATAACGTGGCCGGCAACTGTCGAAGCACTGGCAAAGTTGATCGTGGTGCTAGCAAAGTTGGCTGATGTGCCACCTGCTGTCGCAGCGGTTACCACAACTGTTTCAGCTCCACCATTAGCCACGTTTGCCGTACCGATATTGACGGTAGCAGATGCGCCTACTGTTACAGTGGTAGCACCAGCACCTGAAGCAATGTTAAACGTATCGCCTGAACCTGTTGCTGTAATGGTGAACGAACCTGCTCCACCTACATTAAAGGTGTCATTGGCGCCACTAGCGGTGATGGCATTACCTGCGGCAGTGCTATTGAGGGAGAAGACATCAGCAGACCCAGAAGCAGTTAAAGTGACCACACCAGCGCCAGTGTCGGTACCTACAAGTGAGCCAATAGTACCTTGATTAAAGATATCGCCAGCACCGGTTGCGGTGATGGTGCTATTTTGGCCAACAGCCATCTTGAACGTCACCCCAGCATTAGCAATTGCAGTGGTGTTACCGAAGGTGACCGCACCAGTTGCCGCCGACGAATCGACTGAGGTCAGCGCCGTATCGGTAATCGCAGCAATCGTTGTTGCAAATGCACCCGCACCCACCTGGATAGTAGCCAGGGTGTTAGTAGCGCCACCGTCCACCAAAGAAGTGATGGTGTTAATGCCGGTTGGGGTTAGAACCAATAAGCCGTCACCAGTGATGTTGACTGATGAAAGCGTATCAGTACCTATGCTCAAGGTAAGGCTGTTAAGACCTGCCGTACCCGTTTGAGTCGTGCTTAATGCCAGTAATGTTGGGTTAGCATCGCCATTAGCTCCAATCAGCAACGCTGCTGAAGGTGCTAACTTGGTTACACTAGTGGATACAGTGCCAAACTTAGCGGCCGTAATATTGTCGTAGGAAAATCCAGTCTCGTCATAGACAGCAACGCTCGCCGAGCCGGTATTGGCAACGGCAGAGGCGACAGTAGTTAACGTGCTAACGCCGGCTAGGCTACCGACTACGACCGTACCTTGTGCACCCGTAGTACCAAAACCCGTACTTGAAGCCACGCCGGTTAATTGCACCAGTATGTCTTTAGCATCAACGCCGGTTCTCAAGGTAGTTGCTGCATCGGACGCTACCACATAACTGTTACCACCGGTAGAGAATACTGCCACTGTGTGTGCAGCACCCGTTGTAGTGGAGTTCACCAGGATCTCAGCGGCACTAATCAACTGAGCCGTAGTGAACTGGGACAAGTTGTTACCACCGGTTGCGCTGAAAGTGATCACACCATTACTGATGGTATAAGTCAGGTTAGTCAAAGCGGTAAGCAACGCACCGGACGGATCCAATACGGCAGCCATAGTCGCTGCTCCGGCCGCAGCAGATACGGCTGAAGCGACTGAGACGTTTGCTATTGCTGTTTTATTGGCAGTAGCAAAGGTCAGTTTATCGCTTAGCAACAGGTTGCCCACGGTGTAGCCGGTAACACCACCAGAAGTACCGTTGTTAGTAACCACCCTACCATCAGCCACGATGACAGTATCTACCTTGGCTGTAGAAGCGGCCAGGTTGATCGCTTCGTTACCTGATGAATAACGGTGCAGGGTATTACCCCAAGAACCGCCCAAACCCACTGTGTAAGTACCACCACCTGAACCCGTGGTGAACGAATCATTGGCTGTGGCGTAGTTATTGCCAATCGCACCGACGGTAGTAGTAATACCATTAGCAACGACTGCGCCAGCGACAGTAGTCGTCATAAAAGTACCATTGATACCTCCAGTAAGAATCACTGTAGCACCACTAGCCACGGCTGAAGTAAGACCGATCTTGTTAGCTGCAGCTAGAGCATTGATCGCTGCGGCTAAACCAGTTGCCGACTGTGCAGCAGTCTCTCCGGCGGCAGCGGCAGTGTAGGTCACTGCATTGCCATTGATGTTGAAAGAAGATGAGAGAGCTGCAGCAGCTGACACACCCGAGAAGGTAATCAGCTGCTCTTCAGTGGCACCCACTAAGGCCGCAGTAGAAGTAGTCACTGTACTACCACCGATAACCAACGCTGTAGTAGTTTGGAAAGGCGCTGTTTTAACTAGTGTTAAGTTACCGCCACTTGCCGTAGCCGTAATAGCAGGATTAGCACCAGTGAGTATTACAGGCCCTGTTGTTGCGCCAGCATTGATTGCAGCTGCCATATAAGCCGCTGCCGTTGCAATGGTATCAGTTGCTGCTGCGGTATAAACAAAGTTTACTGCCGTATTCGTGTTAGACACATTGACAGTCCAGGTATTGCCTATTGCAAATGTTTTGGTTGTCGTTCCATCCAGCACAACTGTGGACACCTGTGTACCACCGGTTGCACCCGTCGCCAATAAAGACGCTGTTCCGCCAGTGATGGCAGCACCGATATTGGAGACTGTAACGGCATTAACATTTACTGTAGCAGTAGACGTATCGGTGATACTGCTGAAACGCGTGGCAGTCAACCCATTATCAGTCAAAGTCAATTTACCTTGACCACTAATGGCCAAGGTACCGGTGCCAGCGCTGCCGGTATCTGCCAAGGTCATGGTATTAACGGTAGGCTGCTGGTTGCCGACGGCACCGTTGCTGACGATGGAAATAGCTTCGTAACCGTTGGCAGTCACTGTATTGGCGTTGATACCGTCCGTGTTGGTGTTGACGTTGATAGTCAAGCCATCGGTAGTGCCTGTCGTTGAGGCACTAGGTGTAAGCGTTGTTGCAAACCCAGGTGCTGCCTTAATCGACAAAGAAGCATTCTTGGCCATGTTGGTAATGGTAATAGCGCCTGTCACAGCACCCTCAGTCACACCAGAGAAGCCCGTTGCATCATAAGTGCCAGTAGCCGCTGCTCCCAGTCCCAGGAACTCGAAACCTTTGACCGAGGCGGTGTTGCCCATGGCTACATCGGTTCCCGTTGCGGCGTAGTTGGCCACGATGGTATCGGTTGTCGCCGATCCGGCTGTCAGCAGAACACCATTTCCCCAGGATTGCGCATTTGAATTCACGGTAACGATATCTTGACCGGTACCGCCGATGAACTTTTGGCTAACGCCAGCCGCTGTCGATGCCGTTATGCTGGTAGTCACCGCACCTGTACTGGCGCTCGCATCAATTGATGCAATCTTGCCCAACGTATCAACGTTCTGCAAGGTCACAGCACCTGCACCTTTAAGGGTAACTGTAGTGAGTTCGGCATCGAGTGCTACATTGATCGTTGCCGCTGCTGCGTTGTTCACTGTCAGAGAAGTCGCAAGGACAGCCTGAACAGCAAGGGCTCCAGTGGAGGCCGTTGCATTGTCAGTTACGGTCAGCGTAGTGGCCTTGGCATCAATCACCGTTGTGGCGTTGTTAATAGCTCCAGCGATACCGCCCGTCGCACTATTTCCGCCTTGGGTGATAGTCAGCGCATGAGCAGCGGTGTTGTTAGTGATAGTAACAGTGTTGGCACCGCCCTGAACATTGATCAGCGAGAGCGCAGTCAGTGCATCAGAGGAGATGGCAGCGTTATCAGCACCTTGTAAACCTGTGATAATTACATTTTGCAGCGTGCTAGTACCCACAGCCTTGCCTGCATTGCTGCCACCGGTCGCCAGAATGGACTGGATGTCAACCACGTTGTTGACATTGCCGCCCGTAATGGAAACGGTAGTAGCGCCGTTGGAGAGGACGTTGGTATTGGCAGTACCGTAAGCCGTAGCTGCTCCAGCAGTGGTGGCATTGACAATAGTGATATTGCCGGCCGGAGCCAGATTAGCGTCCTTAAGCCCTGAACCCGCTGAGTTTAATGCACCGGCAGCCGTGGCGTTGTAATTGAAGCCTACAGCTCGGTTAATGGTATCGCCAACAGTAATCGCACCTGAAGACTTAGTGGTAGTGATAGCGACCGTTGTGCCGCCTTGTACTGTTGTAGTATCAGCACCTGGACCGCTGAAAGTGCGAGTAATCGCAACCGCACCGGTTGGTACTGCATTAACTGCACCCACGACCCCGCCCACAGTGACATGGCCACCTGTGGTGTTAACAGTGACGGAAGTGCCACCGTTGACAGTAACGTTGCCCGGATTAGTATTAGCCAAATAAGCGCCATTTCCAGTAAGGATATCTGACTGATTGACTAACACCGTTCCTGTTGGACCGCTTACAAGGCCTCCGCCGATCAGGACATTTTGTCCCTTAGCGTTAACGGTATCATTTACGCCACCATCAATGGTAATTGTACGTGCAGCACCGTTGCCATTCAAGGTTTCGGTGACACTGATATTTCCGGTTGGGTTACTGACTTGGTCAGTCACGGCATTGGCTGTGCGACCGATGGTAACGTTAGCACCGGTGGTGCTGATAGTTACGTTAGTGCCACCGGTGAGCAGAATCGCTCCAGTATCCACCGCGACTGCATTAATCGCTGCTGCAACATCAGCCACTACAGCTCCAGGTACTGCTGCTGCTGCATTTGCAGCGGTAGCTGCGACAGTTCCAGTAGCAAATGCGGCGGCAGCGGCAACGGTTCCAGCAGTTGCCGCATTTATTCCTGCACGAGCTACGGCGCTGTCGACAATACCTGTGTTGGTAATGGTAATAGTACCAGTCGGGTTCAGTGCGTCTGCCTTGACTGCACCCAAGTTTCCAACATTAACGGCATTAGCGGCATTGGTAGTAATCAAGACATTTTTGCCACCGAAGACACCGATAGCACCGCTAAACACGTTGTTGTTGCTGGCACCAGATAAAGCATTGTAAGCAAACAGGGCTTTTTCGGTGATTGTAACGTTACCCGAAGCCTGGTTGCTCGGAGCAACGTAGGTTACATCGCCAACCGTGATTGCACCGGCACCATTTATTGCATTGTCGTTTACAACGACATTAGTACCGCCAAAAACAGTGACTGCACCGGTACCCGAAGTGTTAACGTTGATTCTATCAGAAGCGTTGGCAATGATGCCAGACACAGTATTTCCAGTGTTAGCCGCTGTGTTACCGACGTTGATTGCACCGGTGTTTGAAGTAGACGTAGTGTTCACGTCGACAGTAGTACCACCAAAGACTCTGGCAGTACCTGCTCCTGTACCATCTTGATTAACGACTATAGTACCTGTAGTGACCTCGGTAGCCAGCGGTACACGGACAGCTTGGAGTGGTGTGCCGACTGTGATATTGCCACCCACGCTGGTCGCTATCACATTGGTGCCACCAATGACATTCAGTGTACCACCAAGGGCGAAGCCGTTATGGGTGACTGTAGTGACGGTGCCGTTTGTGCCATTCTTTGCGGCAACGATGTCGGCAAAATCACCATTGGTACTGACTGTCAGATTGCGTACGTCAGCATAACCTACTGTACTGAAGCCAGTGCCGGCTGAGGTATTGTTAGAGGTATGAAGAATGACGTTCTGGATGTTATTGAGCGTCACGCCTGCTGGAATATTACCGTTAGATGCATTCGGAGTTAAATCGGTAATGGTCAGCGTGTTGTTAGCCAATCCACCTGCGTTGGCAGCCGCAGCTGCAGTACCGGTCAGGTTGTCGCCAGTGTTCAGCGTTGGACCTTTGCCATCAACGTTAAAGTAGGTTTCTGAGGCGAAAAAGTTAGTCGCCGTTTTGTTATCCACACCAGTAGTCAGCGTGAAAGAGTTTAAAGAGGTCGATGTGCCGGACAGATTAGCCCAGGTAGTGCTAATATTTCCAGCCTGAGACGCGTAATCCGTCGCACTAAGAATTTTTGTGTTCCATGCGGTTGCGGCAGGACCCCAGTCAGGATTCGTGTCCAAAGTAGAAAACAACTTGAGTATCTGATTGATTACAGCGCCCCGCGTAGCAACAGGGGAAGCATTCAGCTGACCCACGATATAATCTGATGCTATTTGGCCTAGAGATCCAGGTGTACCCAAGCCGGTGAGGCCCAAGTTAGTAACCAGCTGGGCGGCAACATCTGTGGTCGAACCATCACCAACACTACTGATATAGACTGAGTTCAGTAAAGCGTCCGGGTTGGTGCCCTCAAGGCCAACGAAAGTCGCCATGTCGGAATTGCCGACTGCGACGCCGTAAAATGCTGCGTTACGTGCAATAACCATCTGAGGTGTAACTAGTGTAAAAGCCATATTGGCCCCCTAATTTAAGATTAAAAAAATTACAAAAAACTTTTTGCAAAAAGCCGAGATCAGAATCAATCTATACTCGATCAAAAACACGCTGTTTACATGCGTTTGATCCAATACAGTCTATTGATAAACGGGTTGTCTTGCTTCCTGAGAAAGCGTGCTTTTCCCAAGCTAGAGCGCAGTCTAACCGATGGCAACGCCAAACTCATGTGATTGTGCTCACAAGCACGGGTATTTATCCGCTGCCAGCCAGCGTTTCTCAAGGTTAAATTCTATAGGTATCACAATGGAATGCAAATGATTAACATAATTCACTTTGAGTTTATTTGCCATCCAATTGTTTTTAAATAAAAAACTGTCGCAAGTTGATCATCTGCGTTCTATTGTATCCAATAGCTGCCTTGGCGCAAAAAAATCCTCTCCAGCGGGAGAGGGTTGGGTGAGTGGAAATATAAATAAGAAAGAAAGTTTATTTTTATCCCCTCATCCCAACCTTCTCCCTGAGGGAGAAGAAGCCCGTATTCTTAAGTCATGAGCTTTAGCCGCCCCCACAGCCAATTACTTACCCGGCAGGGTAAAATTGACTATGTACTAGTACGTCAATAGAGCGTGTTGCGACTACCAGCCTATTCTAATGCCCACCCAGCCTTCCAGTGCCTTTGCTTCAAACAGGCTAATGTTGCTGTTTTGATTGTACCATTTGACACTGGCCAGCCCACGCCAGTTGTCGGCGACCAGCTTTAGCGGCCAGTCATACTCCAGTCCCGCGCCTATTCGACTAATGTTTCGTGTTGCGCCATTGCTCAACCAGGGACTGTAAGTTTGCAGGTCATTACTTTGCAGGATGTTTGTGTAAACTTTTAAAAAGCTGCTCTGGATAAGTGCGTCCGTAGGCCAGATACCGGTTACTTCCAGTCGGCCTCGTCGCTGATCACCGCCAGGGCGCTGGCTGGAAGCCCAATCCCAACCCGCGCTGAGCACGGCACTGTACCAACCCAGCGGGGTGTCGCAGACGATACCGCCCATCAGTCCGGCATAGCGGCTGTCCAGCAGCGGTTGGCCATTCTGCCTTTGCCATAACAGATCACTCCCCAACTGGGGCCGGCAATAGCCCCACTTATTTCCGGTATGCCGCAACATCGCCTGGCCAGTATACAAGTAGATGTCGCCGCCGTAACGCAATGTATTTAAGCCCAACGCGACACCGGTCTCGCTGCCGCCTTCGCCATGGCGCATCAACGAGGTCAACAAGTTGGCGCCCTGATAATCCGCATAGCCGCCATAGCCGGTTTGCCGATTAAAAAGCTCGCCTCTTACCTGCCATTGCCAGGTGTCTGCGAAGGTGCGCACGGCGTTTCCGGTCAGTTGCGCCTCGGTGCCAAAGCCGGCCTGCCTGCGAAATTGTGGCAACAAAGGAAGCACTATAGACTGGCTGGACAAGGTTAACTGGATAGTTGATTGACTGGGCGCCTGATTGAGGTTGTCGCTATAACCGCCCCGGATTTGCAGTCCGGTATTGATTTTCCAGGGGTTCGACAAGATCAAAGACGGCTGTAATTGGACATCAAGCGGTTTGGCGACCTTTGATTCCCGGCCGTCTATTCCAGCCAGAGCCCGGTTGTATTGTTCTATTGCACCACTGGCATCCGGATGCTGCATCAATACACGCTCCATCAGATCGGCGGCTTCTGTGTAGCGCTTGCCGGCATTCAGCCGCTCCGCTTGCTGCACCTGTTCATCAATAGATTTACAGACTGGGGTTTTGCCAGGGGCGTGGTCACAGGCGTTTTCGGCACTGAGGGAAGGAAAGCTAAAGGCCAGCAGCGCCAACGCGATGATTAGCTCTTTTAAGCTCACTCGCTTTCTACCATCGACTCCGTTAGTATCGAATCCATTGGCGGATGAGCTAAGGACGAATCCGCCCTGCTCTCTCCGGGTACGAATAGCTCGGTTGGTTTTGGCCGATCCTGTAACAGAAACTTGCCCAGCGAGACTAATGAAGTCATTTTTTTCCAGTTTCGGGCAACGTTTTCACCGCACACGATGGGCTGTGACAACTCTCCGGTCATGGCTTGCAAGTGAATCGCCGTAGTCACTGTCCTACCTAACAAGGTATGGGCGCGACGCCGGGCCGGACCAAACGACCCCACCAAGACTTCACCCTGTTCGATACCAATGCCTATAGCCAAAGGAGGCAGGGTGTTGATTCCAGTTTCTGCACCAAACAGCTGCTCCCCGGTCAAGATCATGGTTTTTGCTGCATTGAGAGCTTGTATATTGCCATCACCGCTACGCCATACGCCCATTACCGCATCACCGATATATTCTTCTACCACTCCGCCTTGCTGATAAATGATTTTGTCGGCCAAGGTATAAAAACTATGCAACAGCGCTCCGGCCTGTTCCGCCGGCAACTGGTCGCACCAAGCCGAGAAGTTTCTTAAATCCGCATAAAGTACGATGACTTGTTCGTGATGCGCATTAAGGGTGCTGCCGGGTTCTTGTTGGGCGATCTGTTTGGCGACGTGAGCCGGCAGATAACTGGACAGGTTGCGATACAACAAGGCACCCTCGGCACGGCTGTTCAGATAGCCTTGTGTCGTAATCATCGTCACCAAAGACAGGATAAAAAATGCCTCAGACATCCAGGGTAGCCAGAGACTGGCAGTCCAGAGCAAGGCAATATGCAAGGTTGCAGTTACTCCCAGCAGCAGCCCTGTTAACACGGGACCATAGACGCGTAATACCCCACCCCGAAACCGGCTGACACCCAGCAACAGCAAGGCTGACAGTGCTATCCAGATGACCTGCAACCCTATTGCGCCGCGCGGTTGGTAAGGTATCCGATTATCCAACAATGCGGTCATCAGTTGCGCATGAACCTCGACACCACTGACGGCTGCCGCTTGCGGCGTCGAAACCGTGTCGCCAATACCGAAAGCGGTAGCGCCCAATAACGCCCAAGCGCCTTGCAGGTATCCGGCTGGCACTGTACCCTCCAGTACATCTTTGGCGGAAATAGAAATAATGCCAGCTCTGGATATCCACCAAGGCAGCAAAATATCACCCTGCTTATCAATGGGTACTGAAAATCCTGGCAGACCCGGGTGGCGCAAGGTTGCCGCCGGATCCAGCCATTTTGTACCGGAAACAATGTTAAACTCGGGGGCTACGCCTGCGCTTTCGGCCAGGGCAGCCAACGCCAAAGTGACATAGGCCTGGTTCTGGTAACAGATAATGGCCGGCAGCTGTCGAATCACGCCATCCTCCGCAAGCCGCGAAGTGATATGGCCTGCGCTTGCGGCGCGAAGAGTGGGCGCATTACCTATCGCACCATTGGCTAGCGGAAATTGACCGGAACAGTTTTCAGCCGATATGCCTCCTTGTAGCTCGCCCCTATTAACATGTTCATCGGCATTGATGGCCAGTATTTGCGCCAATATAGTTGGCGTTTTCAACAACTCTGCTGCCAACTGGGCGTCTCCGGCTTTGGTATCAGGAAAAGCCATATCAACAATGCGCAGGGCAACACCCTGTTCGGTCAGTTTTTCAAGCAGGGTCGCGGTGCGTTCACGCGGCCACGGCCAAGCACCGTAACGGGCAATACTGGCCTCATCGATATCAATTACCACCACACGTCGCTCCCGGTTGGCGGAAATCCCCATCAGCTGCCACAAATGATCGCCGACAGCAGCTTCAATACGGGAAAAGGGTTGTGCCCAAAAAACGCTGACAACCAAGGTTAGTAAGGCGGCCAATAAAAACGGCGTTAGACGGTTTTTGAACCACGATTCTGCCGTCAGCATTATTTTGTCCATGCTGTCAGACCATGAAAAGTACCTGATTGAATCTGGCTCTGGAAAAGCATGCCAGCCTTTGCGCCGTCTAAAGACAAGGCGCCTGCGACTTTACTGGCTGCATCTTGTGCGGTAAAAATACCACTGTTCTGGATGGGGCCAGATAGATTGATAGCCGCCGCTCCTGCTTGCGGATAACTCATTTCCAGATGGGTAGCAAACTGGCGTTGAGCAAAATCAACTTGCAGTGTCGCTGCATCCAACCGGGCGAGCGTGCTTACCTGAGGCAACGAAGAAATGCCATTTCCTACAAAATAAACCTGTCCTTGCGTTAATTTAAAATCATATACTCCTGCACGGGGATCCAACTCAGTCAAACTAACCGGTGAACGGAACAGCGCGAAATATCTATCACCGATGGTGACATCCCGCCCTGTTTGCGCCACGGCATATGGCTGACTCAGGGTGTCCCCAGGCAATTGACTTCCCCAGCGCGCCCAGACAAAGGCCGGTGGCTGAGTCGGCACAGGCGAATCAATAACCGGCACAGGCGAATCAATAACAAGATGCGAGGCATTATCTAACCGAATGGCAACATCAGTGGCTTTTATTTCGGCAACAGTGATGCGTCCTGAGGTGACGGGAAAGGAATCTGCGGACTGATTTATCTTATCTGCATCAGAATGACTCGCTTTTGATAGAATCATTGCATCAAACGGTACCATTTTTTCTTTTTCCCTGCGTCCCCCAAACTCAAGCATGACGCTACCCATGGCTTCAGATAAACGTGTTGCTCCGGCACATGCGCCAAGGCCATTGGCCGAGCACTGGCTATTGAGCGGCGCAATGGCAATAGCACCCGAATAGACGCCGGCCCACATTTTTTCGGACTCGGCACGAACCACAAAATCTGTGCCCAAAACACCAATCGCGGTAATCGGGGTGTTTAATCGAAACCGGTCATGAGCGGCCTCGGTGGCCTTGCCGGAAATACTGCGAACAACACCCGCTTCGAGATTAAAGCGAATGGCGCTGTTTTGGGGTTGCAGCTTATCGTAGTGATAAAGCTCAATGCTCAGACGACTATTGGGGCGCAGACTGATCGTTGCTTCATCGACAAAGCGTAAATGTACATGCCCACCGGCGGATGTTTCAATGGTTTCGTCCACATAAACAGGGTCTCCCCGCTTTAGAAGACGCGACTCACCTTTTTTGTTATGCACCAAAGCTTGGCCTATGACCAGCGTGACGCTACCGGCCTGATCCGTGCCGCTTTGTGCGCTGGAGTTCAGGGAGGCGCAGCTCAAGACCAGCAACACGGCGATCACACCTACACTACGCCAGCGATTTTTATTCGCACGAAACGCTGTGGAGCAATCTGCTTTTATTGCGCTATTCATATTGTTTCTCATTGGAACTGCTGTATATGTTCATATTATTACCTAAGGCCAATTTTGGGGCTGTGTCTGGAATCACAATGACCAGATGATAAGTAAGCCTGTGCTGGGACATAAAGTTAATCCGGAAATGGTTATGTTGTATTTTTGTTCAAAATTGTGGCGATCAGACGACGGGTATCTTATAATCAAATCCGGTCGCGTCGGAACAGCATCAAACCCTGCTAATTGTAGATACCCATCTAATCTGTATATAAAGGAATCTCTCGTTTTTGATTTAATCTATCATGCCGGTTGACCCACTGCTACTTAGGCACTTTGAACTTTTCAAACCAGTCCCCGCTGAGATTATTATTCCGCTCAGTCAATACGCGCAGCTGGTGGAGGTTCCGCGACGCAAGGTGGTTATGGAGAAAAATAAACACGCTCACTCGCTTGGCCTGTTACTGGATGGACGGCTACAGGGCGTTGATATGACACTCGATGGACGCGAGGCAGGACTTTATTTTGTGGAGCCTGGCGATTTTTTTGGCGAACTTGCCGTTGTTGACCAGCTACCTACTCACGAATTTGTAATTTCTTTGACGCCATCGCGTTTTGTTACCGTACCCGCCAACATCATTTTGCAGCTTATTAACGAGGTTCCGCAAGTGGCCGCCATTGTCAATGCCCGATTGGCTAAACGTTTGCGTGAGGCACTGGTACAACGAACCCTGCTAACAATGTCATCGCCGTTGCAACGCGTTTGCGCCCAACTAATTCAGTTAACGATAAAGTCCACAAACGGCGATCAAGTCATTGCACTGGCTCCAACGCATCAGGAAATTGCAATCATGATTAACGTTACCCGAGAAACCGTGACGCGAGTATTTCAAAAACTACAGACTAATGGCATTATTATCCGCGACGGTAGTGCCTTACAAATTAAGGATATTCATTACTTGAACCATATCGCCAACGGAGAGCAAGAAGAATAATCCAGCAAAACAATTATCGCGTTAATATTTTTTATTTGCGATAATGAATCTATATTATTCATCAAGTTATTATTAATTATTCTATTTTGACTCCTGTAACAGCTCTTTTTTTAAACATCTTTATCAGCTTACAAAGAAATTATCCCCTGATTTTACAAATGGTCAAACGTGAAGTTATCGGTCGTTACCGTGGATCATTTCTGGGCTTGCTGTGGTCATTCGTTAATCCCGTTTTAATGCTGACGATTTATACTTTCGTGTTTGGTTTTGTGTTCAAAGCACGCTGGGGACAGAGCGATACCGACAAGTACGAGTTTGCTCTGGTGCTGTTTGCAGGACTGATCGTGTTTAATCTGTTTTCTGAATGCATTTCGCGTGCGCCAGGACTGATTCTAAGCAATGTCAATTATGTCAAAAAAGTTGTTTTCCCACTTGAAATCCTGCCCTGGATAGCGCTGGGCTCTGCCCTGTTTCATACTGGCATCAGTTTGGGAGTACTACTGCTTTTTTTAGCCATACTCGGCCACGGTTTTTCCTGGACTATGCTGTATCTACCCGTCGTATTGCTGCCGTTTTTGTTGCTGATCATCGGTTTGTCATGGCTGCTGGCATCGCTCGGGGTTTTTATCCGTGATGTCGGACAACTGATCGGCATGGCACTCACTGTGCTGATGTTTATGAGCCCTATCTTTTATCCGTTAAGTGCGCTGCCGGAATCCATCAGGCCTTACCTGTTATTGAATCCACTGACATTTGTTGTGGAACAGGTACGCAATATTTTGTTATGGGGCTTGCAACCGGATTGGCGCTATCTGGCCATTTACAGCCTGGTATCCCTGGTAATCGCCTGGCTTGGTCTGCTGTTTTTTGAAAAGACCAGAAAGGGCTTTGCTGATGTGCTTTAATTCAATGTTGTCCCGCTTAATATAGAAAATATCTGAGCTCATGAGACTCTCTAAACCAACACGCACACTTATCCAGGACACCGTCCGAGAGGTTTTTGGCCTTGAATCTACGGTAAAACTTTTCGGCTCTCGGATAAACGATGACGCGCGGGGTGGCGATATTGACCTGCTGGTTGAGCTGCCTTCGGTCACGACGGAGCTTGAGCGTAAAACCCTGCAGCTTATCGCCAGGCTGCAATTGCACATCGGCGACCAGCCTATTGATGTGCTGGTGCTTGATCCGTCAACACTTAGACAATCAATACACGAGCATGCTGTTATAACTGGAATAAACTTATGAGCTCGGCGTTAAATTTGTCGGTGGTCCGTTTTCAGGATACCTTAAAAATAGTCGCCAAAGAAGGCAGGCATCTATCATATAGTTGGAACGGTCTGTTCGCTCAAACCATTGATGTCGAGTGGGTAAAAAACCTGGAGGTACATCCTGATTGTGCCGAGCAACTGGAAGCCATTGTGTCCCGATTTGGCAGAATTCAGGATACAACTGCAGATAAATTATTGCCCCGCTGGCTGCTGGCACTCGCTGAACGCCCTGGCAGTCAAATCGAAACGCTGAATCGAGCTGAGCGGCTTGGCATACTGACCAGCACCGAAAAATGGCTAGCAGCGCGCAATCTGCGTAACCACCTGGTACATGAATACATAACCGATCCGGCAAAGTTTGCCGAGAACTTGGCCTTAGCAAAGGAATACAGCGTAATGCTGTGGAAACGTTTAATCGTTCACGCCTGGATGCACTGATGCGTATGGGATATAAAAAAGAAAGCCCGCCTGAAGAATTGCCTATTATCGGCAATAAAAATTCTGTTTGATGTCTGTAAATTAAAACAAATGCGACTTACTCATACGCAAATAGACATAATTCGCAAAGCAACTAGCCAAAACTTTGGTCAAGATGCGTTAATCTGGCTATTCGGTTCAAGGGTGGATGATTCCAGACGCGGTGGCGATGTTGATCTGTATATCGAAACTACATGTCGAGATATCTTACTACCGACACTACGTTGCAAAATTGCGCTTGAGGATAATCTGGATTTGTCCGTTGACTTGCTAGTAAAAGAACCCAATCAAGACAAACCCATCTATCATTTAGCAAAGGCTAAAGGCATCCAATTATGACCGAACATTTACGCTTGATTGCCAGGAAACTCACCTATTTAAATCGAATGAGCAACTATTTAAATTACTCAGCACAACGTGCTCAGGGTATTTTATCTAGTGTAAATTGGCAGACATTAAGTCTAGAGCAACATGAAACACTCGCTGCTTTTCGTGTTCGTTTCAGCGAATTTCAAGAGCATCTCGGTAAAACAATGCGAGCCATTGCTATCGAAGAGGAAGTGGAGGTGGATCATTTCGGCTCAGTACTCGCGTTTATGGAAAAACTGGGGATAATCGAATCAACCGAACGCTGGAAACTTATCCGTGAATTAAGAAACGCTGTTAATCACGAATACGAAGAAGATGCGGACAAACTCACGCAATTTTTTGTGGAAACGCTCAAAGCCACGCCAGAATTGTTTGACTATTTTCAACGATTACTCAAATTTTGTGCAGATGCTTATGGAGTAAAACCACTATGAGTATCGCCATTCGCGTTCAAAATCTAAGCAAGTGTTATCAGCTTTATGCCCAGCCGCATGATCGTCTAAAGCAGTTTTTATGGCGCGGCAGGCGTCAGTATTTTCGTGAGTTTTGGGCGCTGCGGGATGTCAATTTTGAGGTTGCTAAAGGCGAAGTGCTAGGCATTATCGGTCGCAATGGCGCCGGAAAATCCACGCTGTTGCAATTACTTTGCGGAACCTTGACGCCCACCTCCGGCGAAGTCACTGTAAAGGGACGAGTCGCTGCGCTGCTTGAACTTGGCGCGGGATTTAATCCTGAGTTTTCCGGCCGTGAGAATGTATTCATGAGCGCCGCTATTATGGGCCTGAGTCAAAATGAAATTGAGGATCGCTTTGAGGCGATAGTTGATTTTTCAGGCATCCGCGATTTTATTGACCAGCCAGTCAAAACCTATTCCAGCGGCATGTATGTGCGCTTAGCATTTTCAGTAGCGACCAGCGTCGATCCGGATATTCTGGTGATAGACGAAGCTTTGTCAGTTGGCGATGGCGAGTTTGCGCGCAAATCGTTTGATCGTATTATGAATCTTAAGGCTCGCGGCACTACCATACTGTTCTGCTCTCATAGTATTTATCAAGTTGAAGCTTTGTGCCAGCGTGCACTTTGGCTAGACAATGGTCAAGTACGAATATTAGACAAAGTAGCTATCCCCTGTTTAGCATACAATCAGTTTCTTGATCAAATTGATAATACCATACCACCTGCATCCCTCATTCCAATAGACTCTACACCTGCCACTACTCCCACTGGATCAGCGCGACTCACACGCGTAGTCGTTACTGTCGACGATCAGACACGCCTAATCCTTCAACTCACTAGTATGATTTCGACCTTAGAAGTACAAATCAGCTTCACCTCCTGCCCTAGCCTACCTTGCCCCAGCGTTGCGGTAGCTATCACCGATGCAAACGGGCGTAGCATCAGTAGTTGCTGTAATTATTACGATCAGGTTAGCCTAGTGCGTGATGCACAAGGCACCGCTACCGTTCAGTTGAAGCTCCCCGCCATTCAGTTGCTACGAGGCCATTATGTGGTGCATGCCTATCTAATGTGCGAGCAGGCCATTCACATTTACGATTATGCTCGCTGTACTGAATTCGAAGTTACGCAGCCAGGTCTTGAAATCGGCATCGTATCACTCCGGAGAATATGGGGGCAACTATGAACCACTTAGGCTGGATTCAGCGACAATGGATTTCATGGGATTACGATATATTACTACCCTTACTGGCTCGATTACCTTTGTCTTGGGGGCGTCGGCTAGCGGGTTGGAGAGGTCTTTTGTATGCCAAGTTGCAGCGTGACTGGCGGCAGTTTTCTTTTCAAGACAATGACCTTCACATACGAACGCAACAAGCACTACACCAACTTTTACCCGAAGCTAATGCTTTTACAGTAAAACAAGCAGTGGCACAACGTTACCAAATGTATAGCATTGAGGAATGGGAGGCGGCCTGCATGATCATCGGCCACGACATTTCGCGTTGGCCGGTGATTTGTGAAGGCCTTGAAGATATACGAATATTGCTGCAAGGCAACCCTAGCATAGTTTTTCTCACTGCACATTTCGGTAGTAATATACTAGGTGTCATTTTTCTACAGCGACTCGGCATTCCTATACTAGGAATGAGCTCCAATATAGTTGACGATCCGCGTATACATCCCAGTATTAGTCGTTTTTTTCGGAAAAAATATGCCGCGATGAAACCCTATCTCAATGGTGGGCAGGTTCTCGATCGAGAGGGCAATACCAATAAATTCGTTCGTTTTCTGCAGCGTGATGGTGCAGTGGTACTACTCGCTGACATGCCTGGGCCACACATCCAATCTTTCTTAGGCTCTTCCTGCGGCCTTGCTTCTGGGCCAATCAAGCTGGCTAAGATAGCTCAAGCACCTCTTGCTGCGTTCGTATGTGAATTTAGTAACGGCTCTTATTATCTGCGTTTTTCAGCACCTAGTGAAGATCCTTACGCATTTATTGGACAAGCCATACGCCGCAATCCCAGCGCATGGTGGGCATCTGATCAGTTACCGCTGATGCAAAAAGATTTACCATAAACCTAAAAAAATCAGTTAAGTAAAATGTTGTGAATTGAAATGCCTGAATTACTTGCATTAATCTGTGATATTGTGGCTCAAAGTTATTCACCCAAATGGTGTGTCCATTGTAGGGGCGACCGGCCGGTCGCCCTTAGGGTTGCGCGGAAATATCAAATCCAACTGATTTTTCTAGGATAAAACGACTATATCGAAAAAAGTACAACCTTTAACTCGGCGTTCGCTCATTTTTCTAGTGATTCGTAAGATTTAAAAACACTATATAGTGTTTTCTGAGGTTGACAGAAAAAACCATAGCCCAGAAATGATTTGATGTCATAAATTCCAAAATTAATATCTAAAAAAATGATATTAAAATTTGAAAATCGGTATTTTTGCATTGTTTTCTCAATAAACAGCACCAATCTTCCGAACTGTCCTAAAAAATGAGCGAACCGTGAGCTTTAACTATTTATAAAGATAATTATGGAATCAACCGATAAAACTGAAACGCCTGTTAACAAACTATTACGTTTGCGAAATAGCTACCTTGATCTTATGCAGTCATGGCTAACGGGCAGCCTTTATAGAGATAGATCAGAAGCACCCTTTGGCGAAAACACCTTCGACACGCATCTACGCGAACATGGTTTGGACTGGCCCGCACAGGCACAGACTATGATTGGGACAAAACGGATCACTAACCTTAGAGCTTTAACCGAATCAGTCATTATTGATAATATACCAGGTGATTTTATAGAAACTGGAGTATGGCGTGGAGGTGCATGTATCCTAATGCGTGCTGTTTTATATGCTCACGGCATAACAGACCGATGCGTTTGGGTCGCGGATTCTTTTGAAGGATTGCCAGTAGCCAATAAGTTAAAATACCCTGCCGATACCGACTCCGATTTCCATACCTACGAGCAACTTGCAGTATCACTTGAGCAGGTACAAGAGAACTTTCGTGCCTATGGTTTGCTAGACGCACAGACAAAATTTCTCAAGGGCTGGTTCAAAGACACGCTACCGACTGCACCTATTCAACAACTGGCATTGATTAGGTTAGACGGTGATATGTACGAATCAACTATGGATGGACTGATTAACTTATACCCAAAACTTTCACACCTAGGATATGTGATTATTGATGATTATGATGTAGTCCCTGCATGTAAAGAAGCCGTCCATGATTATTGTAATACTATCGGAATACAGCCAGAGATTATTGACATTGATGGAGTAGGCGTTTACTGGAGAAAGTTTGATGTCGTTGATCACTCCAATGTAAGTATAGAGGTTAGCCAAACGCCCCTATCACCAGACATCCAAATAAGCCATCTCAATGAGCATTTAATTGACTTAAGCAAAAAGGCAATTACTTGTCTCAAGCAGACCTTGGTTGATCGAGATGGCGATATTGATAAGCTCAAGCAGACCTTGGTTGATCGAGATGACGATATTGATAAGCTCAAGCAGACCTTGGTTGATCGAGATGGCGATATTGATAAGCTCAAGCAGACCTTGGTTGATCGAGATGGCGATATTGATAAGCTCAAGCAGACCTTGGTTGATCGAGATGGCGATATTGATAAGCTCAAGCAGACCTTGGTTGATCGAGATGGCGATATTGATAGACTCAAGCAGACCTTGATTGCAATTTATTCATCTACTAGCTGGCGGGTGACTAAACCAGTGCGTTTCATAAAAAATATTATCAATGGCAGTTGGCGAGATTACGACGAGACACAGCTCTCCCAAAAGGTTAATTATCCTATTACTAGCGAAGCATTACCGATACTGATTTGGGAGGATGACTCACATCTCAAAATCAATGATGTTAGTTTTTATTTATCTTATGACACTAATGAGCTGCTAGATAAAAACTCCACCAAGGACCATTTCCTCCTTGGAAAGCCTAAGCACATGGTAGAAAAATCCATTGCCATTGGGCAACGGCAAAAAATCAATAAGATTTTTGAAATGGGAATACTTCAAGGAGGTAGTGTCGTTTTATATGATCAAATATTCAAACCCGAAAAAATTGTAGCTATTGATCACGAACCAAAACCTGTTGATGTGCTGGCAAACTACATAAAAAAACATAGGAAATATAATACCCTAAAGCCTTATTACGGTGTAAATCAGGCTGACCGCTCTGCTATGGAAAAGATATTGTCTGCTGAGTACCCAGATAAGGATATTGACTTCATTATTGACGATGCCTCACATCTGTACACAGAAACTCGCGAGGCCTTTAATATCTGCTTTCCTTATCTAAAAAAGGGTGGACTTTATTGCATTGAGGACTGGGCTTGGGCACATTGGTCTGGTGACTACTGGCAACAAGGTCAAAACTCTTTTTTAAATGGGAAAACAGCTTTGAGCAATCTTCTTGTCGAATTACTTATGTTAACGGCCAGTCGTCCAGATTTCATCAAAGATATTTTTGTTGATCACAACGTCATCATTGTCAAAAGAGGCGATGGAGCTTTGCCTGTGGGTGAATTTAACATTGCTGACCATTATTTGTTAAGAGGAAAACAATTTGATGCTTGGTTATAACTCGCTTTAGTGTAATTACAAGGAATGACTATGCATGAATTCCATTCTGCAATCGTACAAAAAGACCGATTATTACCTGGCATCCACGGACTGAGAGGGGTTGCTGCATTGGCAGTAGTTTTATTTCATCTAAATCATCTTGCTGGTATTACGCCGCCAGTTTTTTTTGAATTTATCGGTCGTGACTTCGGATATAGCGTTCACCTATTTTTTATTATAAGTGCTTTTTCACTATGTTACTCAACTGGATCACGAACAGACCAACCTAAATGGCTCTCCGAATATTTTTTAAAACGTTTTTTTAGAATAGCACCACTATTTTACTTTATGATTGTTTTTGAAATCACTCGCCAAATAGTATCAGCTGGCAAAGTTATTACTGATTTCAACAGCATTATTCTAGAGATGACATTCACCTTTGGCTTTGTCCAATTCTCTGATTTCATCTGGGGAGGCTGGACGGTAGGTGTTGAAATGATTTTTTATGCCATTTTTCCAGTGCTTGTTTTGACAATTCGAACTTGTCGATCTGCTCTGGTACTTCTTGTTATCAGTATCATAATCTGCTATGCCATAAGATCATCACTGCATCTGCAATATATTGCCCTTACTCCACAAAGTAAATGGGATTGGAGTTATTTTGCACCTGCATCAAACATGTGTTTTTTTGCAATGGGCATATTTGCGTACCATATGAGCCTACAATATAAAGAATTGAATCATATAAATAATCGAATCAATAGAATAATTCAATTTTTAGCCATAGTGATTATTGGTGGACTTATCTTCTTGAATATTGCGAAGTATTTATTTGGGGATGGGCGATTGGATATTGTAATTTGGGGCTTGGGTTTGATGGCACTTTGTATTTCGCAAAGTGTTTCACCTAGCTTATTCATTGCAAATCAACTTTTTGAGTACCTAGGAGAACGGAGTTTCAGTATCTACTTGCTTCATCCTGTTGTCATTACCTTCTCAAAAGTCTATCTAGTTGAAATCTACGGGGGCCTTTTACCTCACCTTGGAACTAATGCCTTTTTTGTTTGCGCGATACTGACTATTGCTTTGGTTATGATCTTTGCCGAATTTACATACACGCTTATTGAAGTGCCCGGCATTAGCTTTGGCCGAAAATTAATTACAAAAATGAGGTTTGCATGAAAGAACAGCGCCATAATTACGAGTACGATTTTGATCCTTCATCTGAGACAGCTCCTGCTAATGTTGTTCGAATGGTCGGCAAGAATAAGCGTGTACTAGAAATTGGTTGCGGGCCTGGCTCAATCACTAAGGTACTTGCTCAACAGGAATATTGTCAAATAACAGGCTTAGAATTAGACCTTGAGGCGATTAAAAAAGTAACACCTTATTGTGTACAAGTTATGCAAGCTGATCTTAACTCCAGAGATTGGCCTAATTTAGTTAATGACGTAGAAAAATTTGATGTGATAGTGGCGGCCGATGTGCTTGAGCATCTTTATGACCCATGGGAGGCTTTACAGCGCATGGTGCCACTCATCAATGCCAATGGCTATATTGTCATTTCATTGCCCCATGTTGGTCATGCAGCAGTGATGTCATGCTTAATCAATGGAGATTTTGAATATCGTGACTGGGGACTGCTTGATCGTACACACATTCGCTTCTTTGGCCTTAAAAATATTGAAGCTTTATTTACTCAGGCTAATCTTAAGATTATTGAGGCAAAGTATATCACCACCCTCCCCGAAGAAACCGAGTTTGCAGCCAGTTGGTCAAAACTTTCTTCATCTTTACAAAACACGCTGATGAACTGCAAAGACTCAGAAATATATCAGGTGGTGGTTAAGGCAGTGCCTATCAATTATATTGGTGATGCGATATCTTTAGTTGCACCCGAACACCAATATCGGCGAACACTAATCGCAACGAATATTGTATCGTGGAAAACACGTTTAGGGCTACACTTAAGCCCACAACTTAAGAAAGATATTCATAAAGGTCTCAACCTATTAAAAATAAAGTTATGACGGCATCCTCATCAAATCAGAAAAATAATAACGAGACGTTAATTTCAGATGAACATACCGTCCCTAGACTGATTGCTTTTTATCTTACTCAGTTTCATCCTACGCCTGAGAATGACCTTTGGTGGGGCAAAGGATTTACTGAATGGACTAACGTTACTAAGGCAGAGCCTTTGTTTGATAGCCATTTACAGCCGCATCTGCCCAGTGATTTTGGTTTCTATGATCTGCGTGTACGCGAAACAAGGCATGACCAGATTGAAATGGCTAAACAGTATGGCATTGATGGATTTTGTTACCACTATTACTGGTTTTCTGGCAAACGCATATTGAACTTACCTTTGGACAATATGCTTACTGATCCAGAAAGTGATATGCCATTTTGTCTGTGCTGGGCTAATGAAAACTGGACGCGCCGTTGGGATGCTGCTGATCATGAGGTACTGATTGCACAGGAATATTTACCAGACGATGACCTTTATTTCATTAAATCGCTGGTGCCATTTTTCGAAGATAGTCGGTATATCCGTTTAGAGGGTAAACCATACCTCATTGTCTATCGTCCTCAGCACCTTCCCAATGCGCGTAAAACGGTTGAAATATGGAGAGATTACTGTCGCTCGATTGGTTTAGGTGAGATTCACATATGTGCGGCGTTGGTTCATGGCAATGAGAATTATAAAAAGTTCGGTTTTGATAGCGGTGTCGAATTTCCTCCGCACAACCTAAGGTCTGCCAATATCAATAATCAAGTAAATTTTTATGATCCATTCCGTGGAAATTTGATGCAATATGTCGATATCGCACAATCATATCTCGATAGATCTTATGGTACTGCACGGGTATTTAAAACGGTATTTCCATCATGGGACAATACAGCTCGCACTAAAGATCGTGCGCTCATTGTGCTTAATGGTATACCAGATAATTATGAATATTGGTTGGCATCGACGATTGACATCGTTAATCAATCCGGTAACTCTGATGAATTGATATTTATCAATGCTTGGAACGAATGGGCAGAAGGCTGTCATCTTGAACCTGATCGATGGTTTGGTCATGGGTTTCTTCAAGCTACGTTGAATGCAAAAAATGGTCTACGTAAGTTTGCAGCATTTCCAGAAATTAACTTACCCCATAAAGATGAAATGTCTCACAGGACATTCTGGAAGGATATTGATGACGTTATTTTTTATCATGCAGGGCTATGCTTAGGTAATCTCAAACGTGTTGTGAATCGACGACCGTGGCTACGTCAAGTGCTGATTCCATTGATTAGAGTAGTACGAGCTTACAGATGATTAACGAGAAAACCACTTTGAGGATTAATGGGATGATGTTCTGCGCTTTATCGTATGCTTATTCCGGTCCAAAGGGACCACTCATTCCGATGAATGCTGCCACCCTCTGGTGATGGCCGACCGTAAGGATTCCTTCGTAAATGGGATAGAGCTCTGTAACCCGCATCGTACCTGGAAAGAGAATGAATGCTGGCTAAATAGCGTTCTTCGCTCATCATTAATCATGGGAAGCATTAGCACGATTACGTTTGACTATTTCCAGCACAGTATTCTTACTCAAATCTAGTTGCCTGCCGATCTGACGGTAGGATTGCCCTGCCGCCACCAGTGCCAATACCGTCGCTGCCAACTTGTCTGATTTTACTCGCTGTCCAAGGCGTCGACCAAATACCACACCACGAGCCTGCGCTGCTTTTACACCGGATCGAACCCGCTCACGCAGCAGATCACGTTCGAATTCCGCTAAACCAGCCATCAACGTGGCAACCACGCTCCTTACACAGTATTGTTAAGTTGTTAAATTTGAATGTCAGCATAGAGTGTTCTCATCTAGTCCAATAAGTGAATCATATCGTTTCTGTATATCATTCCCAATTGCCATACTCAAGTTAATAAGCTCTAGTTTTTATTAGAGATCTGAGTTTATACCTTTCCGCATCAGAATATATTTCTTATCGTGATAGCCGTCAGTTATGTTGTTGTAAATTGCCAACCATACGACTAAATGCCTATGACCGCAATGGGTCGATAATGATACTTTACCAATGACCGGTATTGGGAAGCTTAAATCCATATCCGAATGACTGGAGTGGGTCGTGAACTGCCCGATGAACAAAAATCTACCCCATTCAATTTTTAACAACTTTGACGGAATGTTGACGCGGCCCCCCGGCTATGTTTTTCAAATTCATCTTCTCATTTTTTTATAGTTTTCGATCTGAATAAATGTTCACGGGTACCGTCAATCGGTACCATTTTAACAGTGTAGATATATATGGCTTTGATTCAGGATACCGCTTGTTGTATACTCCGCGCGGTCAAAAAATCGGTTCCCATTTACGCTAAAATATTGTAAAAAACGCCCAAATTAACTGCTGCCAGCACGAAAGAATGACTGAAAAATCACTGGACAAACTTTATTTAGAAATGACATTGAATCAGAATCCTCGCGTACGAAAAAAATGCCTTGTGGTTTACCTGAGAAAAAATGGTTATCGGCGCGAGGAAGTTGCGAAACTCTTAAGAATCGACGAAGACACGGCGACCAATTACACGAAGAAGTACGACAAAAGCGGTTTGCCAGGCTTATTGGAGGAGAATTATCGCCAGCCCAAAAGTCAATTGGAGCCGTATACGGAACAACTGAAGAAACTTTTTAAAAAGCAATTGCCTCATACGGTCAACCAGGCTATAGAGATGATCGATAAAGAGACTGGTATCCAATTAAAGCCTTCTGCTTGCCGGGTGTTTCTGAAAAAAATGGGTATGAAATGCCGGCGTTGTGGAGTGGTTCCCGGTAAAGCGATGGAGGATGACAAGCAGCGGCAAGCCCAACAGGAATTTCACGACAACCAGTTACAACCCATTCTGGATGAGGCCAAACAAGGCAAACGTACTGTTTTGTTCGTCGATGCGGCTCACTTCGTAATGGGTGCGTTTTTAGGGATGGTTTGGTGCTTTGTGCGGTTATTACTGCCGTCTGCCAGTGGACGCAAACGCCACAATGTCTTGGGCGCCTATGACCCTATCTTACATGAGGCCATCACGGTAACCAATGACACCTATATTAACCAGGACGTTTTCTGCGAGTTCCTCGAAAAAATTGCTAACGCCTATGCTAATAGCGGGCGTCTTATCACGCTAATATTGGATAACGCCAGATATCAAAAATGTCAGTCAGTCGCCAACAAGGCAAAAGAATTGAATATTGAGTTACTTTATTTGCCACCCTATTCGCCTAACCTGAATTTGATCGAACGGTTATGGCGATTTGTTAAAAAACAGGTTCTGTATAGCAAACATTACGACCATTTCGACGCCTTTAGAAATAGCATTAATAATTGCATCAGTGATCTTGGCACCCGTTACAAAAATGAGATGGGAAGCTTGATGACCATGAACTTCCA
>Ga0194062_1000112_pt1 | contig 32721 bp, 19 predicted proteins | sample SepL2225m_MetaG_FD_155481 | JGI IMG/M metagenome (GOLD analysis project Ga0194062, IMG submission 155481) | Anoxic zone freshwater microbial communities from boreal shield lake in IISD Experimental Lakes Area, Ontario, Canada - Sep2016-L224-25m | ecosystem: Environmental > Aquatic > Freshwater >... | reverse complement strand
TCTTAAGCCAGTTCAGGGCACGTCCGACCAGATTGAACAACTCCCTGTTCTTATCGGAAACCTCCAGATTTGTGTTTATTGCTTTTTTCCTGAGCCAGGCAAGCGCCGTGCGGGAATCGGAATAAATAGGCCAGTTTGAATCTCTTTGTTTCAGATATGCAAGTGCGTGCACAACGGCCAGAAATTCCCCAATGTTTACTGTCCCCTGGGGAAAAGGCCCGACTTTGAACAATTCGGTGCCTGAAGCAGTATCGACACCCCGGTATTCGAGAACTCCCGGGTTACCACTGCAGGCTGCATCCACACAGATACTGTCTGCAATGGGTTCACCGATAAGAGGATTTTTGCAGATGATCTTTTTCGGTACCTGAAGTCCTTTCTCCATATACTTACGGGGATCATCGTTTATAGCGCCGCGGGCAAGGTCAGCCGTGGGAAACCCCTTGTATTTTGCCCCGGTAAATCCGGCCACCTGCTCTTTACAGTTATCCCATCCCTCGTAAATCCCGGGTTTGCGGCCATTCCAGACGACGTAATATTTTGACTTTGCCATCGTTTATTTATCAGCCCAAAATTATCATAATTTTGGGACAGATAAAAAAGCATGGCATCAATCAGGCGCCTCGCCTCACAAACTGCTGTTTACGGCATACCTACGATCCTCGGACGGTTTCTCCAGTATCTGATGGTCATACTGCTCACCAGGGTGTTTTCCCTGGCTCAGTACGGCACCATCAGCGTATTCTATGCCTATGCCTCCTTTCTGATGGTGGTTCTTACATACGGAATGGAGACTGCTTTTTTCCGTTTCAGCGAGAAGGAAGAAGATAAGGACAGCGTGTTCAGCACTGGGATGCTTTCCCTTCTGATCACCTCCGGTTCGTTTATCCTGCTCGTCAGCATCTTTTCCGGCACTATTGCCGGCTGGATCGGATATGCCGGCCTGGCAAAATACGTGATCTGGTTTGCATGGATACTCGGTCTTGATGCCCTCGTTGCAATACCCTTTGCAAGGCTTCGTTCACAGAACAAAGCAGGCAGATTCGCCGCCCTGAAAATGATCAACATCTTCACAAATATAGGGCTGACGCTCTTTTTCATCCTTCTCTGCCCATACCTGTGGAACCACAATCCCTCACTTCAAAGCCTGCTCTCACTGATCTACCGTCCCGACTGGGGAATAGAATACGTATTCATCGCTAACCTCGCAGCCAGTATCATTACCCTGGTCCTCGTCCTTCCGATGATTATGAACATGAAGTGGAAGATGCACAATGAATTGTGGAAACGCATGCTGGTTTACGCATTACCCTTGCTGTTTGCCGGCCTTGCCGGGATGGTCAATGAAACCCTCGACAGGCTTATGCTGAGATACCTGCTGCCTCTTTCGAAAGATCTGAGCGAGGCCCAGGTTGGAATTTACAGCGCCTGTTATAAAATATCGATCCTGATCACCCTGTTTGTCCAGGCTTACCGCTTTGCCGCCGAACCTTTCTTTTTTGCCCATGCCAAAGAAAAAGATTCCAGGCAGACGTATGCGAGAATCATGGATTATTTTGTGATCGCTATCCTTTCGACATTCCTGCTGACCATGCTTTTTCTCGATGATGTTTTTCTGCACCTCATCGATAAGAAATACTGGCTTGGCAAAGGTGTTATTCCTGTGCTGATGTTTGCCAACATTTTTCTGGGCATTTACTACAACCTTTCAATCTGGTACAAACTCACCGGGAAAACCATCTGGGGCGCCTGGCTTTCGGTTATCGGAGCGGTGATTACCCTGGCCCTTAATTTCTGGTGGATACCGCTCGGTCCAGGCCACCTAATCCACGGCTATATCGGATCGGCCTGGGCTACTTTTATCTGCTACGGCTCGATGATGGTGATTGCATACCTGCTCGGACAAAAATATTATCCAGTGCCATATAACCTGAAAAAATTGGCCGGGTACATTCTATTTGCCTTGCTGATCTATGGAATAAGTTCGTATGTCAGCATTTCGATGATGGCGCTGAGGCTCGCCTTTAATGCTGCCTTGTTGCTGTCGTTCCTGCTGACGGCCTTTTTCCTTGAAAAGCCCCGCCTGGCAAAGTCCCCAGATTGAGATTTTTATTACCTTTGCACATCAAAAATTCCTATGAAAATCAGGATTGTCAACACTTCCCACCATCCTTTACCTGCATATGAAACTTCTGCATCGGCAGGGATGGACCTGAGGGCATTTGTGCCACAGGATGTCGTTTTAAAACCACTCGAAAGAGCTCTTGTCCCTACGGGATTATTCCTCGAAATTCCTCTTGGGTTCGAAGCCCAGGTGAGGCCTCGCAGCGGACTGGCTATAAAAAAGGGCGTCACCGTGCTTAACACTCCTGGAACCATTGATGCGGATTACAGGGGAGAAGTCAAGGTGATTCTGGTGAATTTGTCGAATGAGGATTTCGTGGTAAAGGATGGCGACCGGATTGCGCAGATGATCATAGCTGCCCATGAACAGGCCGAATGGCTTCAGGTTGAAGAACTGGAAGATACAAGCCGGGGAGCGGGCGGTTTTGGGCATACGGGGGAGAAATGATTGAAGGAATGAAGGAATGAAGGATTGAAGGAATGAAGGATTGAAGGATTGAAGGAATGAAGGAATGAAGGATTGAAGGATTGAAGGAATGAAGGAAGGGAATAATAGAATACTCGAATGTCGAATATCGAATATCGAATGATTTTCGCTGCTTAATTCGCGCTACTAAAAACAAGAATGAATGAAGTGTAACCTGTATATAATTGCATTTCTCCTGTCAGTGCTGACATCCCAGGCTTTTTGCATTCCAGGGATATCGATGATTAAGAGCAACGAACCTGACTCAAGCAAGGCCAGACACGGAAAAAAACATCTCGTCGAAACTCTTGTCGACGTTGAAAATTCGGGCATGCTCATCGACGCCAAAAAAGAAGCTATGCTCGGAAATATCCAAAAGTCGGTCGAGATGTTTACGTATTACATTCAGCGTTATCCCGACGACCCGGCAGCAAGATTTGAATTGGCCAGGCTGTATGCAGCCCGTGAGAAATATGACCAGGCCTATGACCTTATGCAGGATGCCATCCGCCTTGACCCCGATAATAAATACTTCCAGATCTTTTATGCCGAAATATGCCAGCTTGGTAAAAAAGAGAAAGAATCGATTGAAGTTTACGAAAACCTGATAAGAAAATACCCCTCTGAACTCGATTACTATTTTCAGTTAGCGGCTTTATACCTCATGCTGGGGGAAGAAAAAAAAGCTGCTTCTACCTATGACATCATCGAAGAAAAGGCAGGAATCAATGAAGATATCTCCCTTCAGAAGGAGAAGATCTACCTTCACCTCGGCAACGTGCAAAAAGCCGAAAATGAACTGAAAAACCTGGTCACGGCTTTTCCCGACGATTCCCGTTACCTTTCTATGTTAGCCGAGTTTTATATGAGCAACAACGAGCAGTCCAAAGCTCTGGAACTCTATAAGAAAGTCGCCGAAAAAGATCCTGGAAATCCTTACATCCATATGTCCCTGGCCGATTATTACCGGAAGATCGGCGACAAGGATAAAGCCTACGAAGAACTTAAACTGGGCTTTTCTAACCCTAATCTCGATGTGGATACCAAAGTGACTATCCTTCTTTCGTTCTATACGATCAACCAGATCTATGATCAGCTTAAGGAACAGGCATTCGAACTGTCACGCATCATGATCAGAACACATCCCGACAACCCTAAAGCATGGTCAATTTACGCCGATCTTCTCTCCCAGGATAAACAATATGCCGGGGCCAGGGACGCTTTTTTGAAAGTGATCAGCCTCGATTCAAGCAAATACGTCGTTTGGGAAGAACTTCTGCGGGTCGAACTGCAGCTTAACGAATTTCAGAAAGTATACGATCATAGCAAGGTCACAATCGGACTTTTTCCTGAACAGAGTGTGGTTTATCTGTTTAACGGACTTTCGGCTATCCAGTTAAAAAAATATGAGGAAGCTATAAAGGTCCTCGGCAATGGGATTCAGATGGTGGCGAATAACGACGACCTCCTGTCTCAGTTTTACATGTATCTGGGAGATGCCTGGCATGCATTGAAAAATGGCGAGGAGTCTGATAAAGCCTATGAAAAGTCATTGAAAGCGAAGGACTCCAACCCCTATGTCCTGAACAACTACGCCTATTACCTTTCGATCAGGGGTAAAGACCTCGATAAAGCCGAAAAAATGGCCAGGAAAGCAAATGAACTGGATACTGCGAATTCATCATTTGAAGATACTTACGGCTGGGTTCTGTACCAGCAGGGAAAAATTGGCGATGCGAAAAAGTGGATTGAGAAAGCCCTTGAAGACAAAGAAAATGTAAGCAGCGAAGTTCTGGAGCATTACGGCGACGTGTTGTATAAACTTGGTGAACCTGTGAAGGCCCTTGAATATTGGAATAAAGCTAAGGCAAAGGGAGAGGGATCCGAATTGCTCATCAGGAAAATAAATGAAAAAAAATTACTGGAAAAGGATGGAAAAGAATAAAAGATTGTGGAATGGATTTCTGGCATGGATTACCATCCTGGCTGTTGTATTTTCCGTTTCCTGCAGTCCTTCAAGAAAAGCAATCAGAGCCCCAATCAAAGAAGAAGGAGCCGATTACCTGTTTAAAAAACTGAAGGAACACGAACTGAAATTCACGTATTTCATGGGCAAGTTCTCGGCTGAATACAAAAACCAGAAAAAAAGCACTTCGTTCAACGGTCAGATACGCATAAAAAAAGACAGCGTGATCTGGCTCTCTCTTACTCCCGGGCTGGGTATTGAAGCAGTCAGACTCATCATCACCCAGGATTCGGTGAAAATGATCAACAAAATCAACAATTCCTATTTCATTGGTGATTACGAGTCGGTGAACCGTTTTCTGAACACGAATATCGACTTTGATATTCTCCAGGCCTATCTGCTTGGGAATGACCTGCAGTTTTATGAAGACGGGAGATTCAGGGCCTCCACCGACAATAACAACTACAAACTCTCTACAGCAGCCAGGATAAAGCTGAAGAAATATGTCAGGAACAGCCAGGAAAACACAAGGGTATTTATTCAGAATATATGGCTTGATTCGGAAACCTTTAAAATCACCGAAGCCGATGTGAAAGAGATTTCCAGCGATAAAATCAAGCTGGATGCTATGTATGGTGATTTTGAGAATATAGAGGGACAACTCTTTCCCAAAGACCTGGATGTGACTATTCATGCCGATAACACCATAAAGATGAAAGCCAGGTTCTCAAAGATCAGCGTCGACATTCCGCTTCAGTTCCCTTTCAGGGTACCTTCAGGATACTCACAGCTTAAATAACCAATTCATTGAACCCAATGGGGATCAGGAATACATGCCGGAAATCAGCTGTCATCGGTTTACCACTGATCCTTGTATTATTTCTTGCAATCCCTGCTTTTTGCCAGATGGACAAAGACAAGCTGCAGAAGACCAAGAGGCAGCTTGAAGACGAGATTCGTTACACTACCGAACTCCTCGAAAAAACGAAAGCTTCGAAGCAGGTGTCGATGGAGAAACTGAAGATACTGAACCAGAGGATCCGGAGCCGGGAAGCATTGATCGCCACTATTAACGGGGAGCTCTCCCAGATCGATATGAACATTCAGGTCGGGAATGTCGAACTCGACCGCATGTCGAAACAACTCAAGTCCTTGAAAACCGATTACGCCAGGATGATTTACCATGCCTACCGGAATATGAACGGCCGCAATAAACTGATGTTCATCTTTTCATCGAGGGATTTCAACCAGGCATGGCAGCGAATGAAGTATTACCAGCAGTATTCGGAATACCGCCGCAGGCAGGCCGAACGAATAGAGAACACCACCCAGGTGATCAACAGTGAAAGAAAGGACCTTGAAGCAAAAAAGCAGGAGAAGCTCAATCTGTTTGAGGCCCAGCAAAAAGAAAAAGTCAAGCTGGACCTTGAAAAACAGGAAAAAGCAAGGACTGTCAAAGACCTCACGGGCAAGGAGAAACAGCTTGTTTCTACATTGAAAACAAAGCAGCAGGCTGCTGCAAGACTGCAGTACGAGATCGAAAAACTAATTACAGCAGAGATCAGGGCTTCGGAAGAGCGGATGCATAAGACCGAAAGCAGCGAGAAAAACACAAAAGGCCGGATTGTGGAAGGACCGTCGACTTACGAGATGACCCCAAACGAGAGGCAGCTTTCGAGCTCCTTTGCTTTGAACCGGGGAAGGCTTCCCTGGCCCTGCGACCGGGGGTTTATCTCAGGTACCTTCGGTGAGCACCCTCATCCCGTGCTCGAAAGAGTCAAAATAAAAAACAACGGGGTGGATATCACAACCCAGCCTAACTCCCAGGTTAAAGCCGTCTTCAACGGAAAAGTCAGCAAAGTCATGTCGTTTCCGAACCTGAATAACGTCATCATCATAAGGCATGGAGAATACCTCAGCGTATATTCAAACCTGGATGTGGTAAGTGTGAGGGAAGGCCAGGATGTGACTACCCGCCAGGCTATCGGAAAGGTGCATACGAATGTTGAGGAACAGAAAACCGAACTGCATTTCGAGATATGGAAAGGCAAAATGATCCAGAACCCTGAAAGCTGGCTTGCCGGTCATTAAAACCAGTTCCATGAGCCACCCCGGAGAACTTGCCGCCCTGCTTACCGCCTTTTTCTGGACCGTCACGGCCATCACTTTCGAAGCTGCCAGCCATAAGATAGGCTCCATGGTGGTCAATATCCTGAGGCTGATCATAGGGTTCATATTCCTCAGCGTCTTTGTTTTCTTTTACCGCGGATATCTTTTTCCTACCGATGCAACCTGGCACAACTGGCTCTGGCTTTCACTGTCGGGACTCATCGGGTTTACCTTCGGCGACCTCTGCCTGTTCCGCTCGTTTGTACTGATAGGCGCAAGGGTCTCCATGCTCATGATGGCGCTGGCCCCGCCGATGACAGCCTTCTTCGCATGGATGGTGCTGGGTGAGAAGCTTAGCCTTCAGAGCTGGATCGGGATGGCTGTGACCATGAACGGCATTGCACTGGTCGTCCTGCGCCGTAGCAACGACAACGAAAAGGGCGGACTGCTGAACATCCTGAAATTCTCCTATCCCCTCTGGGGCTTGCTGCTCGCTTTCGGAGGGGCTTTAGGGCAGGCTGCCGGATTGGTCCTGAGCAAAATAGGCATGCAGGGCCTCGACACCTTTGCCTCCACCCAGATCAGGGTGATGGCAGGAACCGCAGGCTTCGCCCTGATCTATTCCTTCATGGGCAAATGGAAAGATGTAATGCGGGGCATGGTACAGGTCAAACCAATGGTACTGCTCTCCATAGGAGCGTTTTTCGGCCCTTTCCTTGGAGTCTCATTCTCGCTCATTGCGATCAAATACGCCGATACCGGAATCGCATCAACGATCATGGCTATAGTCCCGGTCCTGATCATCCCCGCATCCATGATTCTCTACAAAGAAAAGATCACTATAAAGGAAATCGCAGGAGCCCTCCTCGCTGTAGGGGGAGTCGCGATCTTTTTCCTATAAATTCAGCCTCAGGTTCACAAAGAACTCCCTTCCCGGGGCCGGCTGGTATGAATTATAATCCGGTCCGTTATTGGGTTCAGTAAACCCGAAATACTGAGTGTCGAAGATATTCTTCACATACAGGCTCAGATCGCCCCTGAGCCAGCCGAGCTTCCATGCATAATGCATATCGAGGTTGAAAATGTTGTAGCCCTTTACCCAGGAACTCTGTACGCTTCCCGGCTGGTAATAGGTCTTGCCGATAGTATAGTGATTATAAATCGAGTCGTCGACCTGTATACAGTATTTCGACTGCCACTGGGAAGCTACAGCAACTTTAAAATGCTTCAGGAAACTATACGACACTTCTGCATACAGCATGTTCTGCGGCGAATTAGGCATGAAATGGCCTGCCACCGAGTCAGGTGAGGTATAAGTGAAATGCGAATAAGTATAAGCCGCATCGATCATGATATTCTTTACCGGAGAATACGACACGAAAGTCTCAACGCCCCATTTGTTGCTCTTTCCCATATTTCCGAAGAAGGCGGTATTATTTCCCCTTGAGGCAATGCTGTAACGGTAGAATTCATTGTCGGAGAAAATGTCATAGGCCGTCACGTCATAATGCAGGCAGTTGGCGACATCACCCCTGGCTCCGAATTCAAACCCCTGTGAAGTCGAGGGTTTGATGAGGTTGTTGAAGCCCCCGTAAGCCAATGGATTGTTGTACAGCTCATCATTCGAAGGCGTAAGGAACCCGGTCCCGTAATTGCCATAAATGTTGAACTCCCTGAAAATATCATAAGCCAGTCCGATACGCCAGGTCGGCTTCTGGAAGGTCCTGTTGCCCGATGGGGATAAGCTGTCGGGTAAGGGTATATTGTTCTGCAGGCTGCTGTATATGTAGTCATACCGAAGGTTCAGCAGGGCATAAAGCTTGCGTGCGATATCCAGCTTGTCGATCAAAAATACACCGAGGCTCTGCTGGTTGATAATCTGGTTGATGAGGATGTCGCTCTGGTCAAAACACTGCCGGCTCCAGTACGAGTCAACCCTGTTCGAATCCCTCTCATTCTCGGGAGGAACAGCGAACATATGCTCCGTAACGGTCTGGGTCTGGTAATCGGCGCCTATGCTGAAATGGTTCATCAGTTTCTCCTTGCCGAAGTTAAGATCGTACTGGGCCGAACCTCCCATATTGAAATAGGGTTTGTAATCGTCGCCGTTGTTCGATGTCTCGCGGTAACTGTTGGTCCTGAAGAAAGCTTTAACCTGAAGGTCCTGATTTTTACTGATATCGAACTTTCCCAGCAGGGCGCCGGTAAGCCTGTTGGTTGTCTGGAACTCATTGTAAGGTACCGCATCGGTATTTGCAGCCCTGGGGCCGAAAGTCTCATAACGGTACATGTTGATCCCTTCGGCGTTCTGGTTGAAATATCCGGTATACGTTAGGATCTGGGTGATCTTTACTTTAGCTGAAGGAGTCCAGTTTAATTTTTCACTGAAGTTATCCGACATGAACGACTGGTGTGCACGGTATCCGTGTCCCTGGGTATGGGAGTACGAAACCCGGTAGTCGATCTTGTCGCTGGTCCCGTCGACCTGTCCGAGCGCCTTCCAGAACCCATACGACCCAGCCGAAAACGAAAGAGTCGTGTTCACCGGTTTTTTTCCACCGTTACCGGTGATGATGTTGATGATACCACCGGTGGCATTGGCTCCGTATAGGGAAGCTGCAAGCCCGCGCACTACCTCGACTTTCTTCACCACTCCCCAGTCTACGTCATAAAGGTCGGGGCAATACCCTCCCGGGTCATTCACGGGAACTCCGTCGATCAGCACCTGTATCCCTCTGAACCCGCTTTCCGATAAAATCCCCTGTCCGCGTATATAAAGATGAACCCTCGATCCATCTGTCCCATTTTCAACCTTGACACCCGGCACCAGGCGTAAAGCCTCGTCGGGAGCAATGGTCTTGCTGAATTCGAGCAGCTGCCCCTGTGAGATCACCGAAATCGCTGCCGGCAGCTCCTTCATCGGAGTGACCGATCGCATGGCCTGTACCACCACTTCATCGAGTTTGATCGTGTCGCGGACCACGGCCTTGTTGTCTTTGTTCTGTCCTGTCCCATTGAATGCAAGCGCAGTCAAAAGGAACAAGCTTATTATTAGTCTTGTTTTCATCACCTGACGATCACGAGTTTCCTTGAAACAGTTCCTCCCTTACGGTATATTTTCAGCATATACAGCCCCGAAGGAAGTGTAGCAAAGTTAAACGTTTTAATCATCCGGCCTGAGACCCTAACATTATTTTCTTCGAAAACTATTTTCTGCTGAAGGTCTTCTACAGAAATACCAATAGATTCGGTAAGCGGGGCAAAAATTTCGAGAGTGCAATCTCCCTGTGATGGGTTAGGGTAGATGTTTATTGCAAAACTCTCTGGCATGCCTCCTATGCCAACGCAGTTTATGAAAGTAATCCAGACTGAGTCTGATTTAAAACAGCCGGCAGTGTTAAAGGTTTTAAGGCGGAAGAGCTTTGTCACTATGCCCCCGGCAAGAGCTGTATCAACAATGATCTCAGGAGTTTTTAGGTTCCCGGGCGTCCAGAGGTATGAATCTATGCCGGCGGTGTCGGCATTGAGCCTGATCGTCTGCCAATGGCAGACAGAATCCTTAGGAAAAACGCTTATTTCGGCAAGAGGCAGGCCGGCAATGTCAAGCTTCATTGATTTAACGCTGCGTCCATAGATGCCGTAGGCTGTGAGCCTGAGCGTGGACTTGCCCAGGATGATGTCCTGGCTGCCCGGAGTATACACCGGTTTAATTATGGAATCATTGCTAAAAGTGCCATCGCCATAGGTATACCACCTGAGTGAATCGTACTGCTGGGCTGTGGCCTGAAGGGAATAGGTCGTCCCTGCACAGATAGTATCTTCGGAAACCAATGCTATCGACGGAAGGATAGGACAGGGGAATACGATGAAATCAAGGCCCACCTGGTCGGATCCCTGGCTCGAAAAGACATCCTTAACATAGGTCCACTTGTAACTATGACTTCCGGCCGCAACGGGAAAGACAGCACGGCTCCATGCATTCTCGCCTGACCACTGCCCCTGCAGGGTATTATCGATATAAAAACTCAGGAAGTCATAATCGAGCTCTGATGAAGTTTTATAGAAAAAGCTGATGCTGTCGTTGATAGCCGATGTATAAATAAGGCTAAGCTGGGAACTTTGCTGGTCGTCTATGACTCCTGAAACGGCGCTGAAAGATCCTTCGTAGGGGTTAACGTTGCTGATTTTCCAGGCCGCATTACCTCCTGAAAGCCATGGAAATTTTGTAAACGAATTGGATTCCCAGTCTTCAACTACGATGCCGATGATCTCATGAAAGCTTGCATGGCGCATGTAATTACCACTATGAGCGGTAAGGTACAAGCCAACGCCGGCCGAAGTAGGGGCTGAATCGCTTACTTTTACGGTATAATGCAGGGAAGCGAATTTTAGGGGTTTAATGGTATCGGCAAAAACCGAGTCGTTGAGTATATCGAGATATTGGGAATCAGAGCTGAGCTTGCCGTATGTTCCGGGACAGGGATAATCACCGGAATTCACAAGGGTGATAGTGACATCATCGGTTTCGCCGGGATCAAACCGGCCGTTGTTGTTTCCACCGCTTTGATCATGAATGGTGAGGCTGAGTATCTTTAGCCCGGGAGCATGTGAATCCACCGAAAAATGGCTGGTCCAGGAGGTGTCGGAAGTACTGACCTTCACGTTGAACCTCACTTTGATATTATCGGGAATGGTATCGGAAACTTTAAAAGCAAATCCGTTCTGAACCGTTTGTGCTCCTCCGGCGACAATATCCGGATAGGGCTGCAGTGAATCGGTAAGTAAGATATACTGGGATGGAGAAGTGACTTTAACCACCAGGTTTGCTGCGTTCTGGTCGCCGGTATTTTTGACAGCCAGCGTAAGGTGAAGGGAATCACCGTATTTAAGTACAGATGAAACGCCGGAAGGGATAAGGGAGAATTCGTTTGAATAATAGGTCACCCAGGGCTGGCCCGGAGCCGGGCCCAGGTTGAAAGGCGATGTCCAGGTCATGGTTTGCCCGCCCGCCAGGCGGTTGTCGGTCCATACCGGATAAACTTTCATGTTCAGGGAATGTATGCCAATATAATCACCGAAGTAATTGTATGCAAGGCCGGGGATGGGTGTGGGGGTAAAGGAGACATCGCTCACCCTGAAATCGCTGAAGCTGTTCCCTCCGTCGAAGGAATATGAAACCCAGGTCTCGGCTTCTGTTGACGAGACGTTGCGGTCGTCATAATAGATCACGCAGACAGCCCCTGTCAGGGCATCGACGGTAATCCAGGGAAAATAATGCTGTTTGCCCAGGCCGGGTACATCCTGGTTTACTTTCACAGGGACCGACCAGGTATCTCCGCCATCAGCCGACTTGATAAGATATATATCGATATCGGTTCCTGTATTTATATTGGGGGTTCCCACGTTAGCCCATACCAGGTAAAGGGTTCCGCGAGCGGGTCCCTGGCTCAGGTCAACAGCCATCGAAGGGAAAGAGTTCACACGCATGGCTTTACCGGTCATGCTGTTGCGTATGCCTTTGATATTGGAGATGATGCGGCGGGAGCTCTGCCACACGCCTCCTCCGTCGAACGAAAGGGTAAATCCGATGGCGGTTTCATCGCTGGGCCAGGTATCGTAAATGCTCCATGCCATATATACCTGACCTGCCGGCCCAGTAGCAATATTCACTCCATGATTCAGTTTGCCGGCATTCACTGCCCGGCTTACGCTATAAGGTGCAGACCAGTGAAGTCCCCCGTCATTGCTGGCTGAGACCTGGACCTGGTTGGTGTCGGGGGTACCGGTAATGAAATTGGTATATGCTACATACACATTACCCTGGAAAGGACTCGTTGCTGAATTATCCACAGCCATATGGTTCTTATCAAGAAGTCCGTAAGTAGTAGCCGGGCCCGCGGCAACCTGAACCTCGTGCCAGGTATATCCCTTGTCGGTACTGTATGCTACACTCTGTCCGTAGGTATTGCTGATCTTTCCTATATACCACCGGCCATCAAGGCTTATGGCAGTGGTGGGGTCACCTTTGTTTACCCTTCCCGCTCCCTGGATGGAACCTCCCCAGCTCAGCCCGCCATCAGAGGAATAGAAAGAGCCTGCCCCAAACACATTCTGAACAAAGCCCTGTCCCCAATCGGTGGAGTTGTTGGAATTCAAGACCGTGTTTTCTTCCGTGGGATCAATAAATACCGAGTTTTCACTCTCGGTTACACCGGTGCCTGAAGTAACAGCTACATCGGGCGAATCCTGGGGTGTAAGGGATCCAGGTCTGGCCTGCGTTGAAGCCGGTTTTGGCGCTACCCAGGGGAAAAATTTCTGAGGTTTTACATAACCCTGTCTCACCATATCGGTCCAGTAACCGATGTTATCGGCATAAGGAACCACAATCCCTTTCCCTGCAGGCGTTATCTCAGGAAGACCCGACAGCCTCTGGGCATGAGTAAACAAACTGAAAATGAGTAAAGCCGGGATGAGGGCCGGGAGTTTTTTCATGGCGCTGATTATCAACAGGTACAAAGGTACAGAACATTTTGCCTGAGGAATATGTATCTTTGAAAAAGATATCCTGTTTCCGAATTTTGAATCATCAGATTATGATAGCAGAAATTATTATCCTATTCGCCCTTTTTCTCATCAATGGCCTTTTCGTAATGACCGAGATCGCGATGGTTTCGTCACGTAAGACAAGGCTCGAACTGGATGCACAGTCGGGGCATAAAGGGGCGCGGACGGCTCTTGAACAGCTTAGTAAACCGGCCCGGGTTCTTTCTACATTCCAGATCGCCATCACCCTGATCGGTATTCTGACCGGGGTTTTCAGCGGGGCTGAGATATCCGAAGGGGTCGCTGCCATGCTCATCACGGCTGGTGTTTCAGCATCTTTTGCAAAATCTCTTGCCCTGACCCTGGTAGTCATCGTGGTTACCCTGATTTCGATGCTTGTTGGCGAACTCGTGCCCAAACGGATCGGACTCATCAAACCCGAAAGTATTTCCAAGGTGATGATACGTCCTATTGTCGCTATTTCCTATATCATAACACCGGTTACCTGGCTGCTCACCAGGTTAAGCGACCTGATCATCGGAGTCCTGGGGATAAAGCCATCAGCCGACTCGAAAGTAACGGAAGAAGAGATCAAGGCCATGGTACAGGAAGGCACTGATGACGGGGAAGTTCAGGAGATAGAACAGGACATCCTGGAAAGGGTTTTCCACCTGGGCGACCAGAAGATAGCGTCACTCATGACTCATTATTCCGACATCACCTGGCTTGATGTCAATGAAAGCCTGTCGGTAAACTGGAAAAAAATGAGGGAAGAGGTACATTCTGTTTACCCTGTTTGCCACGACGACCTTGACAATGTGCTTGGAGTGGTGTATATCAAGGATCTGTTTTTACATTCAAAACCCGATGCCGACCTCGATCTGAAAGAATATTTAAAACCGGCCCAGCTTGTGCTTGAAACACTGACGGCTTATGAGTCGCTGGAGCTGTTCAAAGAAAACAAGATCCATTACGGACTGGTAGTTGATGAGTACGGCTCGATCGTAGGGATGGTAACGCTGAATGATATTCTGGAAGCTATTGTTGGAGATTTTAATGAACCTGACCCTGATGAACCCCAGATCAACCTCAGGGATGACGGGAGCTGGCTGGTCGATGGACAGATGTCGTTCTATGAGTTTGCTTACGAGTTCGAACTGCATGGCTTCGACAAGACCCGTGTTAAATTCAATACTCTCGCCGGCCTGGCGATTAGTATTTTAAAACATATCCCCAAACCTGGAGAGAAGTTCCTTTTTATGGGTTACGAATTCGAAGTCGTCGATCTGGACGGTAACCGTATCGACAAGCTCATTATTAAAAAAGTAGCGAAGAAATAAAAAAACCCGGATTTTCAGGGCCGGGTTCTTTTCAGATCCGAGGATCCTTATTTCTGGATGACGAGCTTCCTGATGAGGGTGCCTGCTTCGCTTTCAATTTTAATGTAATAGATCCCGTTGGCTTTTCCTGTAAAATCAACAAGCTTGCTGAATTTACCATTGATCCTGAGGTCTTTCTCAGTATAGAGTGAGGAACCCAGGGAGTTAAACACGTTAATGTTAACTGTAGTGGCTGAGCGGGTGTTGAAAATCAGAGAGAATTTGCCGTTGGTCGGGTTGGGATATACCTCAAAACCAAGTGCGTTGATATCATTAATGCCGACCGGATAATTGATCACGATGTCGCTGAAATCTGTATCCTCGCAGTTACCGCTTGATTTGATCAAAAGAGTCACCCGATACGTATCGGCAATGGTATAGACATGCGTTGGGTTCTGCAGATTTGAGCTATCGCTGCTTCCTGATGAGGGATCTCCGAAATTCCATGACCAGCTTGTTATTGTTGAGCCCGGATGGGTTGACTGATCAGTGAAGACAGTAGGCTGATTGGTTGGGACCGAAGTAGTTGTAAACGCTGCAACGGGTTTTTCATACACCTTGATGTAAGCGTTCTTTACTGATGTGCTCGGGCTCAGACCGGTTTTTGTCACGGTAAGGGTGACATTATAATTACCGATAGCCGGATACATGATACCCGTGGGATTCTTATCGGTTGAGCTTGAAGGGGTAGCGCCCTGGAATGTCCATGACCAGCCTGTAGGAGCGCCAGCCGAAAGATCAGTAAAGTTCACCGAAGAACCAAGACAGATTTCGGTTTTATCAGCCATGAAATCAGCTAACAGGGTCGAAGAAGAGACTTCAATGTATGAGATGTGCCGGTTGAAATCCTGCTTTGTAGCTACAACCATGATCTGGGTGCCAATCGCAAGCAGGGGGATCGAAAGAGTTACAGGGCCTGAGGAACTGCCGTAGGCTGTGGCGATGATTTCATTGTTCACGCTCAGAGCAATAAAAGCGCTGTCGTTTGCAGTAATATTAACCGTTGTTGTTCCGTAGTTAACAGATGTAGGATGGTTTACAGTCAAGTTGAAAGGAACGGTATCGGAAAGCTGAAGAAAGGCATCTCCATGCATATGGAAGAGACGGTAAGTGACCAGTTTATCGCCGGAGTTGTAAGGCCAGCTTGACTGTTTCAGGAAATACTTTCCGGCTGCATTGCCAAAGGCAGGCATAATACCTCTAGAAGAAGGAGTTGTTCCGTACGAAGGCATGAACTGTGGCCACATATTATCGAAAACTCCCCAGAGGTAAACGTCATTGACAAAAGAATATGAAGTCTCGGTAGGGCATACCAGGCCGAGAGCACCTGCATTATGACCGTTCTTGGTTAAACGCTGAAAAGTTTCCTGGAAGCAGGATGTAGGGCAGCCTGAAGGATTATGAAAAGCTCCGGTTTCACAGTTGATCGAGAATACAAAAGGAAGAAGTGTATTGGTCAGCTGGTTGATATTGGAAGTGCTATAAGAAGGTTCACCCCACTGCGTATAGTTCCCATGGTCCCTGTGTAAAAGAATGAATGATCCTGCGTTGATAGCGGTATTGATCTTTGCTGCCGTACCTCCGGTGAAACCTCCGATTGTACCCGGAATTGTCGGGATGTAATCCAGACCGCTGGGGCCGAAATAATTCATCACTGTATTGGTGTTGGTAGCTGTAGACCACGGGCCATTGACGGTGTTGTTCGCCGGTGATCCCAGTGCATTGATCCTCTGTACATGTTTTCCTAGAACGTCTTTCCAGAAACCGCCAACAAGTTCCGAACAAAGCTGAAACCAACGGTCGTCCTGCCAGCCAAGGGCAGAAATAGGACGATTATAGTACCCGGTGTCGGTTGGGCGATTTCTCTCAAAATCCATGAGGCGGCCAACCATGATGCGGAGTTGAGAAGAGTCATTGGCCGTGATTCTTGCAAATACCACATCAGGCATCTCATCACCGGTCACGTCGGCATAATAATTGTCGGAGGCGAAGTTAGGGTAGCCTGCAGGATGGGTATAAAGATGTGAAGTAATGTTTTTGGTTGCATCGCTTCCGTAATCGCCCAGTAAAAGACAGGCTGCCGGTTTGATGGTCCAGTTGTTATATGCATTGTCGATAAAGGTCTGGATAGCGCTTTCGGTATTTCCGCCAACATCGGTAAGTGAAAACACCTTGGTTAAAATACCCTGCTGATTACGCCAGTTCTTCAGGGTGTCGGCCCAACGCAGAAAATCAGCTCCGGTAGGACTGATGATGATGTATTCACATTCGTCGGTTGCGGGTTTATTGGTGTTCCTGAGGTTGGCCATGCGTTCGGGATAGTTCACCGAAGGCAGGGTGGAAAAATTCAGGATGTTGTCGGCCATGATCGGATCCCAGTAAGGACTGCGGAAAGCTTCATTTCCGAAAACCCCGCTGCCGCCTGTGAAAGTAAGGTCCACCTTGATGTTCTTGTAAACCTTAAGTTCCCGGGTTACAGGGTTGTACTGGAAAGGAGTGATGCCGAGCATCACCACGTCGGTGCCACGGATCTGGTCAACACCTGAGATCTGTACCGGACTGGCCGGATAAAAAGCATTGGTACTATACAGCTGCTGGTCTTTCGGGTATACCATGTCCTTCTGGGTGTCGAGGGGGAGCTCGGGAGCCCAGGCCAGGTCAACTCCCCTTATAATTTCAACTTCCGAATCCACTATCCTCAAATGAGGAGTTGAACCCTGGGGAATGACAATGTAATGACCGGTACCGGGAAGATCGGGTTTGCCTGCATCATTGAACAGGAAAACACCAGGCAGGTTTACTTTTTTTACTGACTGATTGTTAATGACTACATTGTCAACGGAAAAGTTCTGAATGGAATAAACCACCTGAACAATATCCGATTTTGACTGGGTTAGGTTAAATCCCTGCTTACCCCAGCTATTGCTGTAAGTATAATTCTGCGCACTCAGAGAGAATGCAGCAAAAAGAAAAGCAACAAATAAAAATAAATTTTTCTTCATATTATTTATATGTTTGATTTACAATGAACAATAGGCAATTAAAGAACAAAGATATTATAAAAAACAATAAAAATTATCGGATAATGAGTTTTATTTTTGAGTTGTAATCGGCTCCTTCAAGTTCGAGTGAATACACCCCGCCAGGAAGCTGTGGCAGGATGAGTGTAAGCTGACCAGGATCTGAGAAGCTCATGTTTTCCCAGGTTTTTACTGTCTGTCCAACGATATTGACCAGCCATATCTTCACCCTAGATGCCGGCTTCGATTTGCTGATTAGGGTGATTTTGCCGGAACATGGATTCGGATAGGCTGCCAAATCAGCATTCTTTGGCTTGTCCTGAATGCCTACCGGGATATTTTCGGTGAAAACCCAGAGCACGGGGTCTCCGAGTACATTGCAGTCATAATGGCACCAGCGCTGGGCTCCGGGTTCAAATTCGTTTGGGATTGTCACCCAGGGAGCTGTCTTGACTTTCGACATCAGATGGGCCGAGCCGAGTTCATGTATCTGGTTAGCAATCGTATCATTATACAATGCACTTACGAACTCCCGGTTCAGATGAGCCGATGGTCCTTCGGTAGTCCCCTGGTCAAACCAGCCGTATCTCGAATTGAAAATCCCGCCGGCAAGAAAATTTTCAATAAGCACCATCCGTTCTGCAATACAGTCATTGTTGTCGAAAGCACCGCAATCGCAACCGTGGGTGTACATCAGGGTGTAATTATGAGTTATACCGTTAAGCGAAGAAAAATTCGCATTTGTGATCTGGTCGATATACAGCTTCATTACGTACACCTCGTTCGAATGCCCTGCATGATGGATAAACGAAGGACCCTGGTTTATCTTTGCCAGAAGCTCACCCACAGACCATTCATAAATACTTGGGCCAACCGGACTGATCAGGGTGTCGTAAAGCCTGTCGATAGTGTTGGTCGATGGCGGAATGCCATGGGTAAAATAACCATTATCGGTATGATCGTTCACCATCAGCTCAAGATAGTCCTGTCCGAAAGTCATTGTCCCCGGATCCATATATTCACCAACCAGGAGTGGTCTAGCCTGTTGATTGGGCTTCTGATGGGCCCTGTACCATATCGTTTTATGAATGATATTGGCCTGTTCCTGCACCGTGCCAAAAGGGAGCCTGCCAACTGAAACCTCTGGAAGCAGATCCGGAGCATCATCCACCTCTCCGTAAATTCCGTTAGCGTTTGCATCATAGTTGCCGTCCATTCCCGAATAGTATATGTCGGCAGGAATATCCCAGCTGTCGTATCCCCCGCCGGAAATCACATGACAATAAAATGCCCGGTAAGGAACAATGTCGACATCACCCCCAAGCATAGCATACTCAATGCCGTTCTGCTGGTATTCCCGCTTGATCAGGTTCCGGATCTTGTCCTGGATGTCAAGGCCGCTCATCGTCGCGGTAATGTCTTCCATGGTGTAAATCTGCCATGTGATCCCTAAGGAATCGTACATGCTGGTGAGAGGAGCAAACCCCGCTGAGAATGCCTGATTTGTGATGATAAGGACCTGGTAAGAGCTGGAAGCGCTTTTTTTCAGAGGATACCGGCTGATGAGTTCCGGATTCTGTGCAAACTGCCTCACCCGGTTCAGAGCTTTTTCTGAATGAGAAAGATTGTTAAGGGCTTCAACGGAGGCAACCGAAGTTTCGGTTGTTATCGTAATAGTCACATCGGAATAATAACCGGCTTTCCTAAGGGATGGATAATAAACAAGGGGAGTGAAAGTGCATAAGGCAAAGGCAAATCCGTTCAGATATGAAGTATTAAGATTCCCTGTATTTACAAGCGGATAAGCTGATGAGGAAAGGTATAATGTTTCGTTCTTAAGAAACTTTCCGTTGCTGCCTTTTGATATCGGGCTGATGTCCTGCTGGGGCTGGATCAGAAAGCTCCCCTGAAGTTCCACGAAACCGGTTCCCTGCATACGAATCTCTTTTGCAGATTCACCCGGGGGAAGCATCACCGATACAGCATGCCATGGTATCATAGGCTCCCCGGGATTGCCCGATAACAGGGTGTTGTCAAAAGAAAGTGTCTGGTATTCTCCGGTACTTTTAATGATGGCCTTACCAAAGTGGTAGGTCCTGGTGATGGTTCCGGCAAACAAAGTCAAACTCAGCAGACTTGTCAGTGCAAAAAGAAGAAATTTTCTCATAGAAAAACTATATAATAAAGGAAGGACAGAAAGTATGCCCGCCGGGTTGCTTCTGATGTTTAAAAAAGAGGCCGTCATTTTATGGCGGCCTCTTTTTTAAAACATGCTGTTCTGTGATTAGTTGATCACGATTTTTCTGACCAACCTGGAGCTGCCGTTCTGAACGCTCAGGAAATACTCTCCCGAGGGGAGTCCATACGTCCTGATGGTCTTGCTGAGCTCATTACTGATACTTACATTGGTCTCGGTGTAAACTGTCGTGCCCATCGAATTGATGATGTTGATGTTGGCAACAAACGATTTGTCAACGTTAAATGTAAGTTTGAAAGTGCCATGACTTGGGTTCGGAGAAACAACGATCTGGTTGCCCGACTGTTCGTTCACTCCAACACCGATCACATGAACCAATACAGGTTTTGAAGCAGTGTCGATCTGTCCGCCACGGTTCACAATAAGCTGAACATCGAAAGTTCCTCCCAGGCTGTAGATAACAACAGGGTCCTTGTCCTGCGAAGTAGAAGGGGTTCCGCCGGGGAAGCTCCATTCGTAAGTTTCAGGAACGCCAATGTAACCACCAGCGGTATTATTCGTAAAGGTAATACTTTCACCCTGGTTAATTTCAGTAGTGTCGGGAGCGAAGTCAACATTGAGGTCAATAGTGCCCTGCTTGACACACTGGTATACTTTATATTTCTTAACAGGAGAAGAGATATAACCCTGGCTGGCGTCTTTATTTTGAAGGAAGGCAATAAATTCACAGTCGGCAAGCGGCCATGCAGCATCCATATTGAAATGCAGGGTCACGGTCTGAACGTCACCACTGGTGAAATCAATGGCTGTTCCGTTCTGGTCAGGAGACATCAGGCGGTTCACATGCTCAAGGTGGGTCTGTCCCTGCCAGGCCTGGGTGATGTGGGACTGGGTTACAAAAAAGTACAGGACGTTGCTGGCTGATGTAATAGCGTCAACCTTTTCAATGGTAATCACTGCCGTGTAAGCAAGTGCAGTATGGGATACTACCATGCTCATTTTAACCGGTGAAGTGATCGCAATACCGGAATTGTACTTCGGCAGATAAGTGGAGTAAAGAGACTGAGTATGGTTACCGCCAACCGTACCTGAGATTCCGTCAAAAGTTACCGTAGGAAAACCATTGATGCCCCACATTGTATTCCTTGTATTGGAAAATGTGTTTGCATAAGAATCGCCATTGTGGTTTGCAATCACAGCTACATACTTTCCATTGGAAAGCAGATCGTCACAACCCATGGCTGCGCCAGGGCAATAAGTACACCATGTGCCTGTTCCGTCTTCAACCGCAACCATCACCCGTGGGACGGGTTGAGCAAAGACAGCGCTGATAGCCAGCACGCATAAAAGAGTAAATAATGTTCTTCTCATATTGATTGTTTTTGTTTTTAATACGAATTGTATGAATTTCACCTACAAAGATAGGTTATGTTTTTATAAAAAAAACGAATTAATGAAAAAATATTTTATCTTAACATATTTTTAAGAAGATGATAATCAGTGTAATTTTATTTACTCTGTTAGGCGAGTGCCCTTTCATTGGAACAAGATCCCCGGGAAGAGTGAGAATATTTGCTTACAGCCTGGAAAGAGCGAAAGCATAAGCTCCCAGTGAAACAGCAGCCGAGGTTCCAAGTTTTGAAATTCCGACACCGATTTTTTTCCCGGGGTCATACTGAACCGTGGTTTCAGAAAAAGGAACCTGTATCCGGCCTGATCCTGAAATCAGGAATTTCTTCATTTCGTCCGGATCTTCAAGGTTATATGCTTCCGTTTCAAGTCGTGGCAGGGCATGCCCGCTCATCGTTGCGAAAGGGGTGTTCATTTCCTCAACCAGTTTGGGAAGGAACAAGGGATAAGCCCCTGATAAACCACCTCCGATTACAACTAGCCCATCGACCAGTGTGATCGCATTTGCAATCGTATCGGCCGCATCGGTTGCAAATGAGTGGAAGGCTTTGATTGCAGACTCTTTATCGCCTGGTTTCTGACCCATGCCAATGGCAAAAATCTCTTTAGGTTCAGGGACGGAACCTATATTCAATCCGCAATTGTTTGCATATTCCCGTTTGAGTCCCCTGATGCTAACGCTTTCCTCTGCATCCCAGTTTTTGAAGGTCCGGTTACGTGAACGGTTGATCTCGCCCCCGGCAGAATTGTCGCCGAACAGCAATCCGTTTCTGGTCACTATCCCTCCTCCGAAACCGGTCCCGAAAGTAACACCCAGCAGGTTTCTGTATTCTTTAGGGTTCCCCGAAGCACGAAGTTTCGCATTGATCTGTGGCAGTAGTCCGAACATAGCTTCCCCAAAAGCAAAAAGGTCCCCGTCGTTTAGAATGAAGACAGGCATTCCGAACTGCTCCTTGAGCATTGGACCAAGTGCAACGCCCCCCCTGAAAAAAGGCAGATTCTGCAGTTCGCCAATGATACCGTTCTCGTAATCGGCCGGGCCTGGAAACGCAAAGCAGATAGCCGAAGCTTTTTGCTGAAGTTTGGCCTGTACCAGCTGGAATCCCTTGATAATTGTTTTCAGGATATCTTCCAGGGAATTGGCTTTTGATGGAAGCGTAATGGGCTCAACGATCTCTTTCACAGCCTGAACGGCGGAGAATACAAGATTTGTGCCCCCTGCGTCAAGGGTCATTACGATGCGTTCGTCATTGGTGTAGTTCATGGGTTTAGAATTTAATTAATGTGCCAGGAGCCAATTAGCTCCGGTATTCATATCCACTTCCACCGGAACATCCAGCAGCAGCGCGTTCTTCATCCCGTCTTCAACTATTTTTTTAACTTCTTCAATTTCAGAATTATGCACATCAAACACTAGTTCGTCATGGACCTGCAGTATCATCCGTGACCTTAGTTTCCGCTCCTCAAACTTATGAAAAATCCTGATCATTGCAATCTTTATCATATCGGCAGCTGTACCCTGAACCGGTGCATTGATCGCGTTCCGTTCGGCAAATCCCCGCACATTCGCATTGTTCGAATGGATATCCCTCAGGTAACGCCTTCGTTTCATAAGAGTTTCAACATACCCCCTGGCCCGGGCAAATGCAATGGTGTTATCCATATATTCCCTGATCCCGGGGTACTGTTCAAAATACTGTTTGATCACATCGGAAGCTTCTTTTCTCGACATACCTGAACGTTCTGACAAACCAAATGCTGAAATTCCATAAATGATCCCGAAATTCACCATCTTGGCGTTGCGGCGCATGTCTTTGCTCACCTCCGAAAGCGTCATGCTATAAATCTTTGCAGCAGTGGCCTGGTGGATATCCTCCCCGTTTTTGAATGCCTCAATCATATTCTTATCCCCGCTCATCGAAGCTATGATCCTGAGCTCAATCTGGGAATAGTCGGCACTCAACAAAGTATAATTATTATTCCTCGGCACAAAGGCTTTACGGATCTCCCTGCCTTTTTCAGTGCGGATAGGAATATTTTGAAGGTTAGGGTTATTCGAGCTCAGCCTGCCTGTTGCCGCAACGGCCTGGTTATAGGAAGTATGGATACGGTTGTCGCGAGGACTGACCAGTCCCGGAAGAACATCCACATAGGTCGACTTAAGCTTGGTTAATGATCTGTATTCTAATATCTTGCTGATGATTGGGTGTTTTGCCTCGAGCTTGGTCAGCACATCCTCAGAGGTGGAATACTGCTTGGTCTTGGTTTGTTTTGGTTTTTCAACGATCCTCAGCTTATCGTAAAGCACCTCGCCAAGCTGCTTAGGAGAAGAAATGTTAAATGTTGTTCCGGCTTCTTTGAAGATCTCTTCCTTTATTATAAGTACCTCTTTTTCAAGTTCTACCGAATATTCGTTCAAAACCGAAGAATCAATCCGAACCCCTTCCTTTTCCATGGAAGCAAGTACAGGGATGAGCGGGATCTCGATCTCGTCGAATAGCTTTCGGGTATCGCTGTCAGCAAGCAAAGGCTCAAAAACATTCTTAAGCTGAAGTGTCACATCGGCATCCTCGGCCGCATATTCTTTCACGGTCTCCGTGTCGACAGTACGCATGCTCAGCTGCCCCGAACCCTTTTTTCCTATCAGACTTTCTATTGATACAGGCTTGTATTTCAGGTAGATCTCCGAAAGGTAATCCATATTATGCCTCATGTCGGGCTGCAGAAGGTAATGTGCCATCATAGTGTCGAACATCGGCGCCTTAACATCGATGCCATACCATTTCAGGATGGCTAAATCGAATTTCATATTCTGTCCGACTTTCTCTATTCCGGGATCTTCAAGCACCTCCTTGAATTCATGCACGATAAGCTCTGTCTCATGGTAATTCTCAGGGAATGGAATATAAAATGCCTCATGTGGTTTCACCGAAAATGACATCCCTACCAGTTCCGAATTGTTAGGGTCAACGCCCGTGGTTTCAGTGTCGAAACAGAAAGTTTTTGATTGTTTGAGACTGCGGATTAGGTCGCGGCGGGCCTCAGGCGTATTGACCAGGTGATAGGTGTGCGGGGTGTCGGAGATGGTCGCGATTTCAAGTAGCGAAGGATCAAGTAGCGAAGTAACGAGGTAGCGAGGTAGCGAAGGGTCAGGTAGCGAAGTAGCGAGGTAGCGAGGTAGCGAAATGTCGTTGGATGTATTTTCATTATTGGGTAGCGGTGTCTCCAGGTTCGAGAAAAGATCAGGCGGTTGGTTGCTGTCTCCCTTTTCATTCGAAATTCGACGTTCGTTATTCGATATTCGATATTCATTTTTATTTAACCCTCCTGCCCACTTAAACACCCTCTCCCCAAGTGCGCGAAACTCCAGTTCATCGAACAATCTCTTCAGCCTTTGCTCATCAGGTGGTTCCAGGACCAGCTTTTCGGGTTCGAAGGCGATCGGGACATCAAGAATGATCGTAGCCAGACTTTTCGACATCAGGGCCTGGTCTTTGAAATCGATTACTTTTTGGCGAAGTTTTTCATTTGCGATCTTTTCAGGATGCTCAACAAGATTTTCGACCGTGCCGAATTCTGCCAGAAGCTTTCGGGCGGTGACTTCCCCTACGCCGGGGATACCCGGGATGTTATCCGAGGCATCACCCCAGAGCCCAAGCATATCGATGACCTGGGAGGGATTGCTGATCCCGAATTTCTCACACACTTCTTTTACTCCCATGATTTCCACATCCCCTCCGAATTTGGCTGGCTTGTAAATCAAAGTACGGTCACTGACAAGCTGTCCGAAATCCTTATCGGAAGTCATCATATACGTAGTCCACCCCGCGGCTTCAGCCTGCTTGGCGAGAGTACCTATCACGTCATCCGCCTCAAAGCCATCCACAAACAGAACAGGAATGTTAAATCCATGAAGAAGTTCGTGAATTAATGGAAGCGAAGAAATGATATCCTCAGGGGTCTCTTCGCGGTGAGCTTTGTATAATTCATAGCCTTCGTGTCGAACGGTAGGGGCAATGGTATCGAATGCAACCCCTATATGCGTGGGTTGTTCTTTTCGTAAAATATCAAACAGGGTATTTGCAAATCCGAAGACAGCCGAAGTGTTGACTCCTTTTGAGCTCACCCTCGGATTGTTCTTGAATGCATAGTAGGCCCGGTATATCAGGGCCAAAGCATCAAGAAGGAACAGTTTATTTTCAGCCAAAATAAGGTTTTCGGCAAAGATAAAAGGATTTCCCCATAAAATATTTCCCAACAAAACCTTGTTTATATTTTCTTTTTTCGAACGTCGCATCCCCGTTTTTATGGCATACTTTTAACGTGTCAAAACATCTTCCATGATAAAAAAGAAATCTGCAGAAAAGAAGATCTTCGTGTTGGATACTTCAGTTATCCTTTATAACCATGACGCGATCAGTAGTTTTGAAGACAACGACGTGGCAATACCTATAACGGTGCTTGAGGAGTTGGACGACTTCAAAAAAGGCAACGACACGATCAACTATGAAGCCAGGGAATTTATCCGCATCATGGATAAGCTCTCCAGCCGTTCCACGCTTACCCGGTGGATTTCGCTGGGCGGGACCAAAGGAGGCAAGTTCAAGGTCGTGATGAACGAACACAGCGAACTCGACGCCAATGCTGTTTTCGGTGAAAAGAAACCCGACCACTGGATCCTGAATGCCGCATTGATGATGATGCAGGAGAACCCCGGGAAAAAGGTGATCCTGGTGTCGAAAGACATCAATCTGCGCCTGAAAGCCAAAGCCCTGAATATAGCAGCTGAGGATTTCCTTACGGGAAAAGTAAAGGATGTGGAAGGACTTTATGCAGGCAAGACCACGGTCGAAGGACTTGACAAGACCATTATCGACCTGATGTATGAAACTGGGTTTTGTCTTCCTGAAGATATAGGCGTTAAAAAACCAACGCCAAACCATTACTTTATTCTGAAAAATGGAAAAAGTTCGGTACTGGCTTTTTACAATCCCGCTACCGAAAGGATCGAAAAGATTGAGAAACATTCCTGTTTTAAGATCACTCCTCGTAACGCTGAACAGGTGTTTGCGTTTCACGCTATCCTGAACCCTGATGTCAAGCTGGTCACCCTTCAGGGTATAGCCGGAACAGGAAAGACCTTACTGGCGTTGAGCGGGGCCCTGGAACAGAAAAGGTATTTCAAGCAGATCTACCTGGCCCGGCCCATTGTACCTTTAAGCAATAAAGATATTGGTTTCCTGCCCGGCGACATCAAATCAAAGCTCGATCCCTATATGCAGCCGCTTTGGGACAACCTGAAGTTCATCCAGAACCAGTACAGTGAGAAGGACAAGGAATACAAAGTGATACAGGAAGCGGTCGAAAACGAAAAACTCGTGATCACACCTCTGGCATATATCCGCGGACGCAGTATTTCAAATGTATGTTTTATTGTAGATGAGGCGCAGAACCTGACTCCTCATGAGATCAAAACCATTATCACCCGTGCAGGTGAGAACACCAAGATCATTTTCACGGGCGATATTCACCAGATCGATACACCTTACCTGGATGCGCAGTCGAATGGCTTATCGACACTGATCGATAAGATCAAGAGTTCGCCGCTTTACGCTCATGTGAAACTCGAAAAGGGAGAGCGCTCTGATCTCGCGAATCTCGCGAATGAATTGTTGTAGCACGGTGGGCTGATGTGAATTACTCCTCTAGGTAAACTACCGTCAGCACGGTCTGCCCGACAGCTTTGAGTGTGTAAGCATCGATTGAAGCGAGATTGTCGTGAGTGGTATGCCAGGAAGAGTTAAACCCCGATTCGGTGGATTTGTCGAGTTGGATCAGGTCGACAACAGGGATGTTCATGTACTTCATTATGAAAATATGGTCATCGGTCACATAGCCTCCTTTTTCATATAGGAAATACGAAGAATAGCCGATACGGTTGCCGGTATCCCAGATCTTTTGCTGGATATTGCCTGCATTCTGCAGTGAAAAGCCTTCAAGGAGGAAGGTAGCGCCCTGGGCTCCGACCATATCGAGAAGGATACCGTACCTGGCCGAATATCCCTGTTTATGCGGGTTCTGAGACCAGTATTGAGAGCCAAGCCCCCACCATTTGTCATCTCCCTGGCTTTCATCCTGGGGCGGACCGTAATCCTCCAGGTCAAACAATACGATGTCAACCCCGACGGCTGGTTGCTTCAGGCTGAACAGCCTCGCAGCTTCCATCAGGATACCCACTCCGCTGGCCCCGTCGTTGGCGGCATCGACAGGATTGCGACGCTTTTTCGGGTCCGGATCATGATCGGCCCAGGGCCTGGATTCCCAATGGGAGCAAAGAATAATACGATTCTTCAGTTCAGGTTTCCAGGATGCAATGATATTTTTTCCATCAAGCATTTTCCCATTAAAGGCAGCAATCCTGCATTTCTGAACAACCACATCCTTACACCATGATTTAAGTTTGAGGGTGATGTATTCTGCACATTTCTGATGGGCAGGTGTGCCGGGGACCCTGGGCCCGAAAGCCAGTTGGGCAACGACATAGGCATAGGCCGAGTCCTTGTTGAACGAAGGTACATCGACCCCGGGTTTGGCCGAAACTGTAGGGTTTGGAGCTGCCGGATTACCCCGCTGAGTCGGATTATTGCAGGAAGCCAGACTTATCACGATTATTGGAACGAGGAGGTGGAATTTCATGATTTCTTAATTCGTTTTCTTGTTAACCAAACGGCCACCGAACCGAAATAAAGCAATGCCCCGAGCCAGGAAAGCCAATATGCTATATAGTCTCCATGCCAGGTATAAAACGTAAATTTATCGTTAGCATTCACCGTCGCTTTGATCACCGCGGGAATCCAGTATTTAGTCTGGTCGTGGGTATCGCCCCTCTGATCGATTACAGCCGAAATTCCCGTATTGGCCGAACGGAGGATACTGCGGCGGGTCTCAATAGCCCTCAGATGGGCGAAGGTAAAATGCTGGCGGTGCCCTGCTGTGTTTCCCCACCATCCGTCGTTGGTGATAATGCACATCACCTGGGCACCATTCCTCACGAATTCAGCAAAAAATTCACCAAAAATCGATTCGTAACAAATGCAGACTCCCACCGGGGGCATGCCGACAACCTGAAACACCCTGCGCACCGAATCAATACCCAGGCTTCCCACGATCCCGCCCAGGTCGATGGCAAATTTCTCGAGCCAGGCGAACCCGCGATAGGATGGCAGAATCTCCACTCCCGGTGTGAGTTTTGATTTATGATAGGTCTGTATCTGCGGATGGCTGTTCACCATGATCGCCGCATTATACCTGTTGTACCAGCGATCTTCTTCTGTGAACTTCCGGGCTGTATGAGGAATTTTCTCCCCCGGTCTGAAGGCGTAGTAAGTAGAGCCTCCTAAAATGATATTCAGGTCGGGGTATCTGCCGATAATGTTCCTCACCAGTCTTATGCTTTCGAAAGACTCTATATCGTTCTCCCACATCTCCTGTTGCAAGGCTGATTCCGGAGTCACCAGGATATCTGTCGTGGAATCAATTGCCGGTTGAGCAAGTCTCACAATCCTCCCCACAACCTGCTGTGGAGGCAGCACATATTGCTCTGAAAATGGATCGATGTTGGGCTGCACAATGACTGCCTTAACGGGATATGGCTTCTCTTTGTACGTGTAGTAGAGGAGATAGGAAAATGCGATAGGGAGAAGTACAAATAGCGAAATAGCGAGGTAGCGAAGTAGCGAAATGCGTAATAATTTCGATATTTTTTTTTCGCCATTTCGCCACCTCGCTACTTCGCTACTTAATAATGAAAAGATCACAACATTCACCACCAGGACCCACACCGTCCCTCCGAACGCCCCGGTATATTCGTACCATTGAACCCAGCGGTAATACGATGCAAAGCCGTTTCCGAGGTTAAGCCAGGGCCAGTTCAGGTCCCAGTTCAGGTGAAGATACTCGAACATGACCCAGTAGCAGACCAGGGCCAGGTAGCCGGCAGGCTTGTTGTTCAGCCTGCGCTTTGTACCGCTGTAGAACGCGAAGACAATGCTCATGAACATGCTGTTGAGCACAATAGCCATAACAGCGCCTTGTCCGGTAGAATTTACGATCCACCAGGTTGTGAGTAAATTCCACAGGAGGAAACCGGGATACGACCAGAAAAACACCGAAAACCGGTTAAATTTCTCACGGTTAGAGCTGATGAGCTCCTCCATCCGCAGTAAAGGGACAAAAGCAATAAACAACAGCGCAGGAAACCCCCTCTCGGGCCATGCCAGCGAAAGAAGCAATCCGGAAGCAAGGGAAAGCAGAAGAAGCCGAAGTTTCAGATGTTTCATGGTAAAGCTGGACTGTGCCGCAAAGGTAGGCATACCTGTCGAGTATTCAAAAGGCTCTGAACCCGATAATCTCCCTGACTTCTTTCATGGTTTGCGAGGCGCTGGCATGTGCTTTTTCAGCTCCGAGTCGTGCAACTTTACTGATGTAGGCTTCGTCGGATGAGATCCTGATAATCTCTTCGCGGATGGGTGTTGTGAATTTTATGATATCTTCGGCCAGCTGTTTTTTCATGTCACCGTAACGGATCTGGCAGTTGTTGTACAATCCGTCGAAATGATCGCAGGTTTCTTTTGTTGAAAAGTCCTCCATCAGGGTGAACAGGTTCTGGACCGCCTGGGTTTTGGGTGAATTTGGTTCAGTAGGTCCTTTATCCGTGGTTGCTCTTAAAACTTTCTTGCGGATGACTTCAGGGGCATCGGCCAGGAATATCGCTGAACTTTCATTGTCTGATTTCGACATTTTGAGGGAACCATCCAGGCCAGGTATTTTGACAAGTTCTTCGCCGAAGTTATAAGCCTGAGGCTCAGGGAAGAACTCCACTTTATATATCCTGTTGAAGCGGTTTGCAAAGGTACGTGTCATCTCGAGATGCTGTTCCTGGTCCTTGCCCACCGGGACCTTATGTGCCCTGTGGATAATGATATCCGCAGCCATCAGTGTAGGATAAGTAAGAAGACCGGCATTCACATTCTGGGGCTGGGTACGGATCTTGTCTTTGAAGGAAGTACAGCGTTCCAGCTCTCCGATGTATGCGTTCATGTTCAGCAGGAGATATAGCTCGGCAGTTTCAGGGAGATCACTCTGGATGTATATTGTGGCTTTCTCAGGGTCTAATCCGGCAGCAAGGAATTCAGCCAGTACGGTTTTTACATTTCCATGAAGATCGGCCGGGGTAGGATGGGTGGTAAGGGAGTGGTAATCGGCAATAAAGAAGTAGCAGTTATTTTCCTGCTGCATTCTTACGAAGTTCTTCAGAGCTCCGAAATAGTTTCCGAGATGTAAGTTGCCGGTCGGGCGTATGCCGCTTACTACTGTTTGCATAGTCAGAGAATGTGAGATTTTACTATTTCGCTATCTCGCTAATTACATCTTAATCTCTTCCCCATTTATATTATAAAAATGGTATTCCATGAAATGGTAAGAATTCTGGGGTTCTAACTTGAGCTTGACCTTGTATTTGCTCTTCCATTTTTTGAGTTCATTTGAGAAGAACCCTTTTGTGAGGAATGCATGAACATAAGGATGTACGATCAGGGTGAGTGTTTTTTCGTTTTGTTCGCGGACGAGGTAGCTGAGGTTATTCTCGATCTCGTCGGTGAGCAGTATGCTCGGGCGGATTTCTCCGGTTCCGTCACAGGACGGGCATTTCTCAAGGATCTGCACATTCATCTCTGGCCTGACCCTCTGCCGTGTGATCTGAACCAATCCGAATTTGCTGGGAGGCAGTATGCTGTGCTTTGCACGGTCGCGTTTCATCTCCTCTCGGAGTTTGTCATAGAGTTTGCGGCGGTTCTGGCCCAGGGTCATGTCGATAAAGTCGATCACGATGATGCCGCCCATATCGCGCAGCCTGAGCTGACGGGCGACTTCACCGGCAGCTTCCAGGTTGGTTTCCAGGGCGTTCATCTCCTGGTTCTGGTCCTGGTTCACCCGGTGCCCGCTGTTGATATCAATCACATGAAGGGCTTCGGTATGTTCGATCACCAGGTAGGTCCCGCTTTTGATCGTAACCGTTTTTCCAAACGTCCCCTTGATCTGCTTGTCGACGCCGTAATATTCGAAGATCGGCATCTTACCGGTATGAAGCTTGACGATTCCGATCTTATCGGGGAAGATCTTGCCGATATAGGCCTTGACCTCATCGAAAAGAGTGGCGTCGTTGACTACAATATTGTTGAACGATTCGTTAAGCGCATCCCTGAGGATAGCTGAAGTACGGTCGATCTCACCTATGATTTTAAGGGGAGGCTTTGCCGCAGAAAGTTTCATGGATATAGATTCCCAGCGCTTGTACAAAGCCCTGAGGTCGGCATCGAGATCGGCAACCAGCTTGTTCTCGGCTACCGTTCGTATGATCACTCCGCAGTTTTTCGGTTTGATGCTGGTGATCAGCCGTTTTAACCGGTTACGCTCTTCCGCCGACTTGATCTTCTGAGAAACGGAGATCTTATCCGAAAATGGGATAAGCACCAGGTACCTTCCGGCAAAAGCCAGTTCCGACGAGACCCTGGGGCCTTTGGTCGAAATAGGTTCCTTGGCGATCTGGATGAGGATATTCTGCCCCGATTTCAGGACATGGTTGATCCTTCCCGTTTTAACGATCTCGGGTTCAATGGCGAAGTCGCCGATGTTGATGTTCTGTGCTGCGCCCGACTGTGCCTGTCGGATGTATTTAAGAAGGGACTGAACCTGGGGGCCAAGGTCGAGGTAGTGAAGGAACGCATCCTTCTCATAGCCTACATCGACAAAAGCCGCGTTAAGCCCCGGCATGATCTTTTTGATCTTGCCCAAATAAATATCACCTACGGAATACTCGTTGTTTGACTTTTCCTTATTCAGCTCAACCAGGAGCTTGTCTTCCAGAAGGGCGATTTCAACTTCCGAGGAAGTCGAGTTGATGATTAGTTCCTTGTTCACTTATATATAGAATTGATTACAAAGGCCGGATGAGATCCGGGAAATGTAATGAACATAGGAATTGTAGCAGGGAAGGCCCATGCGAAATGCACGGATTACTTCTTCTTGTGCCGGTTCTTGCGCAAGCGTTTTTTACGCTTGTGCGTGGCCATTTTATGTCTTTTACGTTTCTTTCCGCTCGGCATATCCTGTTTATAAATTTGCTTACTTAGCCTTGACGTGACTTTTTACCTTGGTCACAAAGGTCTTGGCTGGTTTGAAAGAAGGAATGTTGTGGGCGGGAATAATCAAAGTTGTATTCTTTGAAATATTTCTTCCTGTTTTCTCTGCACGTTTCTTGATGATGAAACTGCCGAATCCCCTGAGATATACATTCTGGCCAGTAACCATGGAATTTTTTATGGTTTCCATAAAGGCTTCCACAGAAGCCTGGACAGCGACCTTCTCGATCCCGGTCTTGTTAGCAATTTCTGCTACAATTTCTGCTTTTGTCATTTTACTTAATGATTGGTTATATATATAATTAATAC
>Ga0194062_1000111_pt1 | contig 32735 bp, 24 predicted proteins | sample SepL2225m_MetaG_FD_155481 | JGI IMG/M metagenome (GOLD analysis project Ga0194062, IMG submission 155481) | Anoxic zone freshwater microbial communities from boreal shield lake in IISD Experimental Lakes Area, Ontario, Canada - Sep2016-L224-25m | ecosystem: Environmental > Aquatic > Freshwater >... | reverse complement strand
TGGTTCCTGTTTCAGCATGATGTGATTGGAATAGCGGGATCCAGTAAGGATCTGGTGGATATCAAACCTTTTCTCCAATTTGCGGGCCGGACGTCGCCTTGGAAAGAATTGTGGGCGGACATTCCGTTGGCAGACGAGTTGGGTGGGATTATCACCCGGGAGGGATACCAGCGACGACTGAAGTTGTGTCTGGAGGCTCTCGTAAAGATGGAATCCGGGAAGAAGCTGGATTTAAGACTGCAATTATTATGGGGCAGGGTCTTGGGTGAATTGGGGCGGTGGGATGAGGCGCATGCCAAGTTGATGGAATTTGAAACGAAGGCGCCCCGTCAGCATCGTGATTTTCTTTTGGCGCATTCCGAGTTGTACAAGGCTCAGTCAAACTGGGAAGCCAACTTTGAAATCCTGAGTGAGTTTGTCCGGGTGGAGTCGCATCCCCCGCTGGTCGTCTGGCTGGATCTGGCGAATGCGGCGATGGCGCTGGATTTGGGTGCCTATGCCATGGGGTGCATGGAGGAGGCACGCCGGGATTACCCGGAATCCGAGGAATGGTCCCTGGCCATGTCCGGGATGTGGAGCTTTTTTGGATTCTGGGAGGAAGCCCTATTTGTGGTCAACCAGATGAAAAACCCCGCGCATGCGGTTATCCGATCCAAGTTATTGATGGAAACAGGGCGGGTGATGGAAGGGCAGAAATTGGTTCTGATTGAGAATCTCGGGGATGTCCCGGTTCCTAAAAAACAGACCGAGCTTCTCCCGCCCGCCGAGGGGGTTTTGGATTGGCGGGGCGGGCGTATTCAGGAGGCGGACTATGAGCGTGAACGAAAGGCGATCAAGCCTCATCAGGCGCCTTTCCTGAAGGCGCTTAATCGCGTCAAGGCGGCGTGGTATGACAGCCGGGGAGCGGGAACGACCTCTGATTTATCAACTTGGGATGCCGTGGGTCGGGATGCCCGGGGAAAGGCGGTGGCGCTCAATGAGCTCGGACTCCTTTTGCTCCGCCAGGGACGAACCAACGAGGCGGATCAAGTGATTTCAAAGGCACTAGACGCCATGCCTGGATGGAGCCTGTTGTGGCGTCTCAAGCTCATTACAAGCGGTTCGGAAAGTAAACGGGCGGTTCTGGCCGGGGCGGCCGTGAAGGCGTGTCCCCTGGATAGCGAGCTCTGGTTGGGGTATGTGGTGGCCATGGGTCGCAGCGGTGCAGGAGCGGAGTGGGCGTCCCGTGAGGCCGAGAAGGCGGTTGAGGAGAAAACCCATTCGCCGGGGGTTCTGGTACGGGCAGGAGACTTCTGGTTGCGGCAGGGTTTTACGAATGCGGCCTGTGTGGCGGCCCGGGCAGCGATGAAATCGGGACGGGGCCTGCTTCCGGCCACGGTGCTGGGTGTAATGGCGGCAGTCAAGATCAAGGATTATCCCTGGGCATTGGCCTGCGCACGTGCGGGGACAGAGCAGGCGCTGGAGCCCTGGCCCTTCTACAAGATCATTATAGGGATCAAGGGTCAGTCAGGACTGGTCGATCCGGATGTCATTCGAGCCTTGGAAGGACTGGCCTCCCGTTATCCCCAGGAGGGAATCTGGGCGGCACAATTGGGCGAAGTCTATTTCCGGAAAGGCCAGACAGATCGAGCGTTGGGAGTTCTTGAGGACGCTTTGGCCCGGGAAGAGGGGAAGAAGCAGGCCTTGCCCCGAACCTATTTGCTGGCGGCCGAGGCGGCACGGAGGGAAGGAAACCTGTCGCGCGCGGCGAAGATCCTGAAATCATGCCGAACCAAGTATCCTGACGATGTGAATGTCCTGAACAACTTGATTTTTACCCTGGCTCAGGATCCCCTGTATGTCGGAGAAGCAGCGGCCTTGCTGCCCGAATTGATAAAAGCCAAGCGGGATGATTTCGCTATTTATGACACGGCTGCCCTTGTTTTCATGAGGATGGGCGATCTTCAACAGGCGGAAGTGTACATGAAGAAAGCGCTGACGATGGTGAAAAAAGGGGAGTATGCGTGGCTCGAAGTGTATTTGAACGCCGCTGAAGCCCAGATCCGGCTTGGAAAATACAAGGATGCCCGTGAAAGTTTAGCCCTGATCATGAAAAGCCCCGAACGATCCGCCGCCATGGACGTCCGGGCGCGCGAACTTCAGGATGAGATGACCCGGCGTGAACGCGAGCAAACAGGGTGGTTTTAAAGTTTTTAGCGATATTTCGCGTTGACAGGTAAGGGTGTTAAGTTTTAGATTCGCCATTGATTATTAGGCGGGGGAGTTGTTTCTTTAGCGGAGGACTGGAATCGGCTTTCAAATGGTGAAGCCTGTTTTTCCTATGAATCGTCAAATTGGTCACAAAAAAAAGAGGGGGCGGTTTTGCTTTATTCCGACCTTGCTTTGTGTCATTTTCGTCGGTTTTTTTCTGACGTCAGGATGTGTAACCCCTTCGTCTGAAGATAATTATGTTGCTGGAGTTCTGGCTGAGGCGATGCAGAATTCAGCAGGAAATTCCGGTGTATCGGCCCCTGTTCCCGCTACACCTTCGCCTGTTTCTGTCGCCCAGCCGCCTCCGGTTTCGATGGCTCAACCGCCTCCTTCTGTTTCCGTTGCCCCGGCGGTTTCCGTATCGGCGGCGCCCGGTGCCACGGTCTCAGTTTCCCAGCAGCCGGTGCCCGCTCCGCCTAGTCCTGCCACGGTGCCGGTCTCATTAATTTCAGTCAAGTCTGTGCCCGAGCCTGTGGTCGTTCAGGTGGGTGTACCGGCGGCTGTACCAGTGGCGGCGCCAGTGGCGGTTTCTCCGGTTGTACCAGCGGGAGGGACTATTCCGAAGCAGCCTGCGCCCCAGCCGGCCATTCCCACCATACAGCCGGATTCGGTGTTGTGGATTTCGGTGAGTGAGGATCCCAGCTTGAATGGGAAATACATGGTTAATGATGCCTCTGCTATTGATTTCGGATATGTGGGACTGGTGTTTCTTCCGGACATGTCGATTGAGCAGGCCGAGGCCGAGGTGAAGCGGGTTCTCGAAGGACGTTATTTAAAAAATGCGACCGTATCGGTCAAGTTGGCCAAAGCGTCGTATGATCGGGTCGGGGTTCAGGGGTCTGTTGAGATGCCTGGTGACATCAAGATCGGTCCGGGCGCCACCATTTCGCTGAGCGATGCACTTCGGCGGGCTGGTGGCATTCGCGGAAACCGGGAAAATTGTCGGGTAAAAATTGTTCGCGGCGGTTTGAAAACACCTTTTGGTCCTGCGGCGGAAGGTGAAGTCTCGTCTCTGGTGACAGAGGACGGGCAGTTGAAGGTCCCTGATGTTTTTCTCAGGAATGATGATCTGATCTATTTATTTACGCCTGCTTCCGATACGGCGCAGGGGGTGCCTGGGAATGCCGGATCTGCCGGTGCGGGCGGAAAGCGTGTCGTGTTGCTGGGCGAGGTGCCGCGACGGGGAGTCATTGAGTTTGCGGAAAACGAGCCCTGTACGTTGATGTACCTGCTGTTCAAGATCGGTGGGTTGCCTCGTTTTGCAAAGGCGGACCAGATCACGGTGGTGCGGCGAAACAAGGATGGAACGGAAAAGAGCTTTTTGGTTGATGGGGATAAACTAATGAACAACGGCAAGCCGGAAGACGACATCGTTCTGGAAACCGGCGATCGTATTGTTGTGCCCGCCCGGAAGATCTCATTCTTCTGATTTTTTAATTCGCCATCTCAGGGGTAGAAAAGCTAGTCTTGACCCTACGGAGAACATACTCTTTATGGCGACACCTGATAGTTTTGAGCAAAAAAAGGTTGACCCTCGGATCTATCTGGGGATCCTTGTTTTCCGATGGAAGTTGATCGTCATTTGTTTCCTCTACTGTCTATTGGGCGGGGTGCTGTATCTCCAATTCGCCCCGAAGCAATATGCGACCTCTGCCGCCATCATGATCTATCGGGATCCCTCGACCCAGATCGATTCCCAGAATTATCGCTGGACAGAAAGTCAAACCCATGTCGATCTTCTGGAAAGCGAAGGGTTTCAAAAGCGCATTGTGGAGCGTCTGGCGTCCCGCTGGTTGAAGCGGTTGGGTGGCAATGTCGATGAGTTGCTTCCGAATTTCAAGGTGTCTGGCGGCGGGCGGGCCCGGACGGGACGAGCGGAAGCCGGCATTACCATGCGATTGGATGTGCGCAATGCCCATCCTGCCTATGCCCGGGCCTTTCTCAGGGAGGCCGTTCGGGAATTCCAGATCCAGCGCGCCTTGATCAAGCAGCAATCCTATGGTTCGGCCACCCGGATTCTGGATGAGGAATTGATCCGATTGCGGGATCAGATCCGCTCAGCCGAGGATGATGTGATTGAATTTCAGCGCGTGAACCAGATGGAATATGTCCAGGCCAAGGGAAGCCTTGAATTAGGATATCTAAATCAACTCGTGGGCCGGCAACAGCAGCTCAGCACGGAGAAATGGATGCTGGAGGTGCAGTATCCGAAGCTGAAGGGGCAGTCGATGGAGTTGATCCAATCGGCTCTTGCCATGACCAAGACAACGGGGGCGATTGCGCCCCCGACAGCGTCGACGAATTCGGCTGAGGGAGCAGCGGGCGTCAAGGAGTCCGAGAAAACGGCGGCTGAATTGGATGACGGGAAGAGCTGGCAGGACGCCCGTCTTAAGCTGGCCCGCTTGGAGCAGCAGCGGAAGGAGTTGGCGGTTTACACCCAGCCTGGGAATCCGAAATTGCGGGCTCTGGATGATGAAATAGCCGCTTTCCATAAAGATATTGATCTTCAAACGGATCTCCAATACTCGAAGGTTCAGGAGCGGGTGGCCGCCATCTCCTACCAATTGGATGCGCTGGACGAGGCCCAGCGGCGGTGGCGCAGTTCCTACTTGATGGCAAGTAAGAAAACCTCTGAGCTCCGGCAGTTGCAGTCTGCGGTGACCCGGCTTGAAATGATGCATGCCCAGTTGCAGATCAAGCTGAGCGATATGAAGGTGGACCAGGAAATAAAAGGGGAGCATTTTATCGTTGTCCAGCCGGTCAAAACGGACGAGAAAACCGTCTGGCCGGATCCGTTTAAAATCCTGATCGCCGTGCTGGTGGCGGGGATCGGTTCAGGCCTGGGTCTGGCCATGGTGGCCTATTTCTTTGACGATAAGGTTCAGTCGGTTCTGGACGTTGAGTCAGCCGTAGGGGTTCCCTTTCTTGGCGGGGTTCCATTCTGGGTTCATGGCGACCTTGCCAATCGGGTGCGGCCGATCGTGAGTGACGAACACCGGTCTGGTGCAGCGGAAGCCTACCGGGCGCTCCGGACCAATGTGTTATCCGCTGTAGAGAAGGCCGGTAAGAAAGTGGTGATAATCACCAGCGCGGACTCCAAGGAAGGCAAGACGCTAACCGCGCTGAACCTTTCGATCATGATTGCCAAGACCGGAAAAAAAGTACTGTTGCTGGACATGGATCTGCGTCGCGGTCTCCTGCACAAATCCTTTGAACGGGAGCGCGCGCCGGGCATTGTGGATGTACTCAAGGAGAAACGACCGCTGACCGATGTGATCGTGACAACCTCCCACGAGAATCTCTGGTTCGCGCCGGCCGGGTCGATCGACAAAAACACTTCCGAGTTGCTTCATTCCGTTGATCTCGAGGAGTTCCTGGCGCCGCTTCTGGAGCAGTATGACTATATCTTTATGGACACGGCGCCTGTACTGCGCGTCACAGATACGGTAATTCTGGCGGGGTGCCCCCTAGTCTGCGTGGTGTATGTGGCGCACGCCAATCGCACTTCCAAGCCGACTATCAAATACTCCCTCGACATGCTGGGGGATGTTCACATTATCGGCATGATTGTGAACAGCATTGATATGCACCGCATCAGTAGCCTTTATTACGCCTACCAATATCCGAATTATGCCTATTACAGCTATGCCTATCGATACGGCTATAACTATGATCTGTATGATGAACACGGCCGGCGCACACCTATGAGTCCCCTGGGTAATATGCGGCGCACCCTGTCGAGATGGTTTAAAAAGACATTTCTCCCGTCTGAATAAACATGAGTTCACAACGCAGTTATTTGCACCAACAGGTGTTCTTGCTGGCAACGCTCGATGCATTATGCCTTCTGTGCGGAGTGATTGTCGGGATAGATATCCGCATCGGCGTGGAGACGATGGGGGTCTATTTCCTTGAGACGCTCCCAGGCTGGGTTTATATCGTGCTGGCGGTTCAGGCATCCAACTATGTGACCGGCGCCTACGGACTGGAGCTCAAGTCGTCCCGGTTCAACATGATGGTCAACTGGGCGTTTTCGATGACGGTGGCCATTCTGGTGGTCAGCATCACCTCCTATGCGTGGTTTAGCGCTGTTCTGGGACGCGGCGTTCTGTTTCTGGCGCTGGCGGTTTATTCGGTGTTGTGGCTGATGATCCGGCTATTGATCTACCACTACTTTTTTAAGCAGGATGTGCTGGCTTATCGGGTGGCGATTCTGGGCATGGGAGCCCGTGCCCGGGCTGATCTCGTCCTGGTTCAGAATGTCAATTTAAGGCCGCGGCACAAGGTGGTGGCCATGATTCAAGTGGATCAAGCTTTGGCGTCTTCCCCGATCCAGATGTCTGACTCAGGCGATGGAATGGCTGGTAGCCCCTCCGTGATTCATTGTGCCCCCTCGCATGTGGCCGCCACTGTCCGGTCATTGGCCTGTGATGTCATGCTGATCGCGGTGGAACGGGATGAGGAGCTGGCGGGTGTTTATGCCCAGTTGCGACGGCTTCGATTTGAAGGAGTATCCGTGCTGTCACAGCTGAATGTGGCCGAGGTGTATGGGGGGAAAGTGCCGCTGAATCTAGTGGATGAGCAGTGGCTGATGAATGCCAGTCAGGGCTTTATTTCGCCGATGACCATGCGGTTCAAGCGGATGATGGATGTCGGGCTGGTGTTGCTGGTGTCTCCGCTGGCCGTCGTGCTCGCGACTCTGATCGCGCTGGTGGTGAAACTGACGGCGATTCGGGCGCCGGTGTTTTATTCCCAGGAGCGGATGGGTCGGTTCGGGCGGGTTTTCCGGATCCATAAATTCCGCACCATGAAAGAGGGTGCGGAAGCGGAGCAGGGTGCGGTATGGTCGATCAAGAATGATCCGCGGGTGACCCGGGTGGGCCGTTTTCTTCGGAAGTACCGGCTGGATGAAGTGCCCCAATTATGGAATATATTCGAAGGCGATATGAGTCTGGTGGGACCCCGCCCGGAGCGGCCTGAGCTGGTGGAAAAACTGGAAAAGTTGATCCCGTATTACCGGGAGCGTGAAAATATCCCCCCTGGGCTTACCGGTTGGGCTCAGATCCGTTATCCGTATGGCGCCACCATGGAAGACAGCCGGGCCAAGCTTGAGTTTGACCTGTATTATCTCCAGAACCTCTCCATCGCCCTCGATATTCGCATTATTCTGCGAACCTTGCGGATCGTTCTATTCGGGATGGAGCGGGAGATTCGATAGGGAGGGTGGGAGTTTTTTCTCCCTCGCCGTTGCCAAGGTGAAACGGAATCGCTAGAGTGTTCCAACTTTTTTGTCTGGATCGGAAGGAATTGGTTATGGCGTTGAAATGGAATTGGAGTGAACAACGGGCTCGCCGCGCGTTTCTGGCGTTGCAGGATGGAACCATTTTGCGGGGGCATTCGGTCGGCGCTGCAGTCGATGGATTGGGCGAGGTGGTTTTCAATACCGGCATGGCCGGCTATCAGGAAATCCTGAGCGACCCGTCCTACTGCGGGCAGTTTGTCACCATGACCTGCCCTGAAATCGGGAATACCGGCATGAACCAGGCCGATATGGAAAGTCTCCGGCTTTTTGCGAGCGGGTTTATTCTTCATGAGATGAATACCCCGAGCAACTGGCGTGCGGACGGGTCCCTCACGGAGTACCTCGTGAAATGGTCTATTCCCGCGATCGCAGGAGTGGATACCCGCTCCCTGACGGCACGATTGCGGACTGAGGGGACCCAGCGGGGGTTCATGAGTGTGACGGGGCTTATTGGAGAGGCTGAGGCGGTGCAGAAAGCCCGCGACTGGTGCGGGCTTGATGGCCAGGATTATGCTGCCAAAGTGTCCTGCAAAGTCTCATATCCCTGGGATCCGGATGGCGCGATAACCCGGTCTTGGGGCATTGCTGAATCCCTTCCGAAAACCGATCTAAAGATCGTAGCCTACGATTTCGGCATCAAGTGGAACATTCTTCGCTGTTTGCGCCGGACGGGAATGGATGTCACGGTGGTGCCCGCAAAAACCCCTGCGGCCGATGTGCTGAAGCTCAAGCCCGACGGGGTTTTTCTTTCCAATGGTCCGGCAGATCCTGCGGCGGTAACCTATGCTATTGAGGCGGCCCGTTCATTGCTGGGCAAGGTGCCGATGATGGGGATTTGCCTTGGGCACCAGATCCTGGGTTTGGCCTGCGGCGGAAAAACCTATCGCCTCAAATTCGGTCATCATGGGTGCAATCATCCAGTGAAAAACCTGCGAACCGGCGCGGTGGAGATCACTTCGCAGAACCATAATTTTGCGGTGGATCCCGCCTCCCTGGACTCGGACGCGGTCGAGGTCACGCATCTCAATCTCAATGATCAGACCGTTGAAGGCCTTTCTCATCGAAAGGAACCGATGTTCAGTGTCCAGTACCATCCGGAATCGTCGCCGGGTCCCCACGATCCCTATTACCTGTTTGCCCAATTCCGCGAACTGATTCGAAAGGCGTAAGATTTATGCAGGGTCATAATTGGATAGCGATTCTTGATTTTGGTTCCCAGTACAGCCAGTTGATTGCGAGACGGGTTCGCGAACAGCGGGTGTATTCGGAGCTTCTGAAATTCAATACCACGGCGGCCGAGCTGGCGGCGCGAAAACCTGCAGGAATCATTCTGTCCGGCGGGCCAGCCAGTGTGCTTGACAAGGGATCTCCCCTGTGCGATCCCGCCATTTATGACCTTGGGGTTCCGGTGCTGGGCATTTGCTACGGGCTTCAGATGACCGCCAAATTGTTGAATGGCGGCGTCAAGCCGGGACGTGAACGTGAATATGGAAGTGCCCGGGTGTCTGTGGTGGAGCCGTTCCCTCTGTTTCGGGATCTGCCCCCCGAACTGGATGTCTGGATGAGTCATGGCGACCAGGTGGAGCGGATGCCGGAGGGATTCTCAGTCATGGCCCGCACGGAGACCTGTCCAGTGGCCGCCATGGGCAATCCCGCCCGCCGCATCTATGGGTTGCAATTCCACCCCGAGGTCGTTCATACCCCTCAAGGCACAACGATCCTGTCTCGGTTCCTGTTTGATGTTTGTAAATGTCGACCGGATTGGGAAATGTCTCAATTCATCAAAGAGAGTGTTGTGGCGATTCGCGAAAAGGTGGGCGAGGGGCATGTCCTGTGCGGCCTGAGTGGCGGCGTGGACTCCTCAGTGGTGGCCGCTCTGCTGTATCGTGCCATCGGCAAGCAATTGCATTGTGTCTTTGTGGATAACGGCCTGTGCCGGGCGGGTGAGGCAAAACAGGTTGAGGAATTGTTCGGCAGGGCCTTTGGAGTTGACCTGCATGTGGCGCACGCCCAGGAGCAATTCCTTGCGGCGCTGAAGGGCGTGGTGGATCCCGAGTTGAAGCGCAAGGCTATCGGAAAAACCTTTATTGATGTGTTCTCTGAAGAGGCGCGAAAATTTGGACGGGTGGATTACCTGGCGCAAGGAACTTTGTATCCGGATGTCATTGAAAGCGCATCGCCGATCGGGGGGCCCTCCGTTACTATTAAAAGTCATCATAATGTGGGGGGGTTGCCGGCGGATCTCAAGTTCAAGCTGATTGAGCCGGTGCGCGAGCTTTTCAAGGATGAGGTGCGTCTGCTGGGACGGGAGCTTGGGTTGCCGGATTACCTGGTCAACCGTCAGCCGTTTCCGGGACCCGGGCTGGCTGTCAGGATTTTAGGAGAAGTGACGGCGGAGCGCGTGGCCCTGTTGCAGAAGGCGGATCTGCGGGTCCAGGAGGAAATGCTGAAAGACCCCATGTATTCGAAAATCTGGCAGTCCTTTGCCGTACTGCTTCCCATCCAAACGGTAGGGGTCATGGGGGACAGCCGGACCTATGAAAATGTTGCTGCGATCCGTATTGTGGAGAGTCAGGACGGGATGACGGCGGATTGGTCCCGGGTTGCGTACGACACTCTGGCCAGGATGTCGACCCGGATCATCAATGAAGTCTCGGGGATCAACCGCGTGGTGTATGATATCAGTTCAAAGCCGCCAGCAACCATTGAGTGGGAATAATGAGGTGTATGATGAATCGGGCCGTAGCGTTTATTTTTTCGATGCTGCTGGTGTCGCTTGCCGGGGCCGATACCCTGACGCTTCAAAACGGGCAGACTATGAAGGGTCGCTTGACGGGGTTTTCAGAGCGTAAGTTTACGTTTGCGACGGCTGATGGCTCGACCTATTCGGGATATCCCCTGGATATCAAAACTATTGTTCCAGATGCCCCGCTCAAGGTTTCTGTGAAATTTTCCATGAAGCAGTATGATTCCGCAGAGTTCATCCAGTTCGATCAGAACACCCTGCGACTTAGAAAAAACCAACAGACGCTCGCCGAGCCGGTAATGTTCCTCAAGACCATGCAGTGCATAGCCCCGGCCGATCCGGATCGGCCCCCGCAAACCGAGACAAATGTCAGTGACCCGGCGTCGCCTCGCCCTGACATGGAGGAGGCGCCCAAGCCCAGAAGCTGGCAACGCGCGGACAAGTGGCGGGAAGTAGAAGAAGATCGCTCCACGGTAATCAGCCGGGGCGAGGAGGTTAACATTGATGCCGCTTTGAAAAGGGGGTTTGTCAATGTTGTGCAATTCCATCATCCCCGGTCTCTGGCCAGTGTTCGGGAGGGAAATTATATTCAGGCGCTGGCCTCCAAAAGGTCGAATCGCGTGGTGCTTCTGAGGGTGGTTGTTCAGGATTTTAAGGCCCCCATCTTGGTAGCGCAGAACATTCAGGGTCTTCCTCAGTTCTGGGTTTATAGCGCACAGGGGAAATTGATAAAAAAGCTTACCGATCGTTTTACCGAGGGTGATATTGATGCGGCCATCAAGGAGGCCCACAGAGTCCGTTCGCTTTAAGGCATCGTTGTTTTTTTTCGTCGACCCCGTGATTCATAAAAGAAGTTGTCAGAAGCCAATCTCGCGTGACAGAATGACAACACGTGAGAAATGTGTGTCGGAGTTTCCCGAATAACAGCGAGGATGTGTCATGGCGCGACAAGGCATGAACTGGGAAGACATGTTCAGCATTCTTGAGGCTTTCAAGAAGGAGCGGGGGCATTGTCATGTTCCGGCGAATTGGAAGCTGAATCTGCAGCTCGGGCGCTGGGTGGCGATGCAGCGCTACAGGCACAAGATGGGCGAATTGCAAAAAAGCCTGGTGGCTCGCCTGGATCAGATCGGGTTTGTCTGGGCACCCGCCGAAAAAGTCTGGGACGAAATGTTTCAGCGTCTCCTCAAGTACAAGAAGAAACACGGGGACTGCGACGTGCCCTCCTCCTGTCCGGCGGATCCCAATCTCGCGAACTGGGTGGCGAACCAGCGGCACCGTAAAAAAATGGGCACATTATCCGCCGAGCGGGTCAAGAAGTTGACCGAGGTCGGGTTTGTCTGGGCGGTGTACGGAAAAAACCGGTCGGAGAAAAGCAGTCTCTCGAAACGGAAGGATGTGGTGGCGTCAGTCAAGGTTGAGCCGAAGAACCCGGAGCGGCTATATCAGGTGTGCGGGGAGTATATCCAGTACAACGGCCTTGGCCCCATTCCGCCAAAACTGGACAAGTATATCCAGATGCACGGAGGCGCGTTTCCCTCCTGCATTATTTTACAAGGTACCCCTTTAGTGTTCAGGATCGGCAGTCCGGATTCAACGACATCGGTCATGCGGAAGATTTTGTGGTCCGGGAAGGGGCCTCTTCCTGAAGAGGTTCTTGAATATCTAAATGAAAACGGGGCGTTGCCGCCTCATGGTGCGTAAAGGACAACAGAAATAGGGAGGGAACTCTTATGACAGTGAAGTTTTCGGATTATGTCCGGGGAATGGTCTGTGTCATGGTTGTGGTCCCGGTTGTGTTCATTGCGGTTTATCCGATGGTGATGGTGGTCATGCCAGAACGACTTGCGATTCTGGCTGATCTGCCCCGGGATTTGACCCTTCTGGCGTTGCTGAATACGGTGTTCGTTCCGATCCTGGGCTTATTCTTTTATTGGCGGGCTCGGCGGCGTGCGGCGAAGTGGGCCCAGGGGGTCCCGCGTGATGCGGTGGATACCCGCGATGTCTATTGAGGGGTGTGACCTCTTGACTCTTGTCCGGAGTTCGCCTAGAAGTGGGGCTGTTTTATGACGACCCTTTCCCAGAGTTCAAGAATTTCGGATATTCTGATCCGGCGTGGTGCCATTACGGCGGACGGATTGAAGCAGGCTCAGGAGCGTGCCCAGCAGGCCTCTCTCAGGCTTGAAAAATACCTGCTCGACAATGCGCTAATCACTCCTGTGGAGGCGACCCTCAGTCTGGCGGAATACCTCCGTATGGCGCCCATCACCCTGTCTCATTTTACACCGAATCCTCAGTTGTTGGACATGATTCCTGCTGATCTGCTCCGGAAGCGGCTGGTGCTCCCCATGATGAAGGCGGGTGGTTCGTTAGTTGTAGCGCTGGGCGATCCCTTCGACATTCTGGCGATTGACGAACTTCATGCCATCACCGGGTTGCAGATCCTGCCGTTGGTTGCTTCTGAAAAGGATCTGCAGGATTCCCTGGCAAAGGCCCTTGCACCGATTGAGGCGGAGTCCCAGATTGATCTCGAAGACATCATGAAGGATTCCGACAATGATATTCAGGTCGGAAAAGAGGAAAAACAGGAGCTCAGTCTTGAGGAGATGATGGAGAGCGCGGAGGGCGCTCCGGTTATCCGCATGGTGAATATGATGCTGGTGGAGGCTTTGCGAACCCGGGCCAGTGACATCCACATTGAGCCCCAGGAAAAAACCCTCCGGATCCGGTACCGGGTTGATGGATCCCTGTCGGAACGGCCGAGTCCTCCTAAAAGCTACCAGCCGGCCATCATCTCCCGCATTAAGATCATGTCCGACATGGATATCGCCGAGCGGCGAGTTCCGCAGGATGGCCGCTTCAGGATCAAGGCGCTTGGGAAGGAAGTGGATATCCGCGTCAGCATCCTGCCCTCCATTCACGGGGAAAAAGTAGTGATGCGCGTACTGGACAAAAGCGCGCTGTTCCCCAGCCTGAGCGGGCTGGGTCTGGAGGCGCACGCCTTCAAGGCCATGTCCTATGCTATCAGCCAGCCGCATGGGATTATTCTGGTGACAGGGCCGACCGGAAGCGGAAAGACGACCACTCTGTATTCCTGCCTCCAGGAGTTGAACAAGCCTGATGTCAACATCGTGACCTGTGAGGATCCCGTGGAATATCAGTTGGTCGGGATCAACCAGATCCAGGTTAATGCGGGAGTTGGCCTGACGTTTTCAGCAGCGCTCCGATCCATTCTCCGGCAGGATCCCGACATTGTGCTGGTGGGTGAAATTCGCGATGGTGAAACTGCCGAAATTGCCGTGAAGGCCGCGCTGACCGGACATTTGGTGTTGAGCACGCTGCACACCAATGATGCCGCCGGTGCCATTGCCCGGTTGATTGACATGGGGATTCCGCCCTTCCTGCTGTCCTCGTCCCTGGTGTTGTCCCAGGCTCAGCGCCTTTACCGGAAGCTTTGCACGGTGTGCCGCCAGCAGATTGAACTGCCCGTGGATGTGCTGGTGGCAAACAAAATCGACCCCGCGTATTTTTTTAAAGCCGGTGAAAACAATACAGGGTATGTTCCGGTTTACAAGGCGGTGGGTTGCCCGAAATGCAATCATACGGGGTTTAAGGGGCGGGGCGCGATCATGGAGGTGCTTCCGGTTCTGGATAACATCAAGGAATTGATCATGAAGGGCGCGACCAGTGGGGAAATCCGGGAGGCGGCGTGTGCCAACGGCATGATTACCCTCAAGGAGGCCGGATTGCAAAAAGTCAGGGAGGGGCTGACCTCGCTGGAGTCGGCCATGGAAATGACGGGCGGAGAATAGCAGGAATTTACGATGAGTCCAATCCTACGATCCAGTTCACGGGGAAGCGTTCCGGCGGCAGGTGGCACGAAGCCTCCTGCGGCGCCACCGCCGAAGAAAACCGTGACGGCTCAGGTTACCAGGACGAACTCAAAGAAAATACAAACAATCCATGGGGCCAGTAATATTGTGCGCAAGGAGCTCCCGGGTTTTTCGCGCCAGATGGCGGCCATGCTCTCGGCCGGAATGCCGATTGTTGCCTCCCTTGAAACACTTGAGGAGCAGGCGGCCAATCCCAATTTCAAGATTGCCATCGGCATGGTGAAGAAAAGCATCGAGAATGGCTCCTCGTTTTCGGAAAGCCTGCAGCAGTTGCCCCAGATCTTTGACGTCCTGTATGTCAACATGGTTCGGGCTGGAGAGCAAAGCGGTCAGTTTGCCGAAACCATGAAGCGGATCGGGGAATTGCTGGAGGCGACCGCCCGGTTGCGCCGTAAGGTGAAGTCCGCCATGACCTATCCCGTTGTGGTGCTGTCCATGTCCCTGATTATCGCTTCAGGGATGATTATTTTCATCGTCCCGGTGTTTGCGGGAATGTTCAAGGATTTTGGCGGAAAACTGCCGGCTCCGACCCAGTTTCTCGTAGATCTCAGCAATGGAATCAAGCATTACGCCTTGATCATCGTGCCTTCCATTATTCTCGCTATCTGGCTTTTCAAGAAATGGAAAAAAACAACCTCAGGTGCCTGGGCGCTGGATCGGTTTGCGCTCAAGGCACCCGTGTTCGGGATTCTGGTTCAGAAGGTCGCGGTGGCCAGGTTCTCCCGGACGCTCAGCCAGTTGGTTCAAAGCGGCGTACCCATCCTGAACGCCCTGGAGATTGTTGCCAAGGCTGCCGGAAACCTTGTGATCGAGGCCGCGATCATGGATGCCCGCAAGGCGGTTGAACATGGTGATACGCTTTCATCAGGCCTGGATGGCAAAGATTGCATTCCGACCCTGGTGGTGAGAATGCTGTCGGCTGGTGAAAAAACAGGCAAGGTGGATGAGATGCTGGCCAGTGTCGCGGATACCTTCGATGATGAAGTCGAGACCATGCTCGCCTCCCTTACTTCACTCCTGGAGCCGCTGCTGATGGTGTTCCTCGGGGTGGTCATTGGCGGGATTGTAGTCTGTATGTTCCTACCCATCTTCAAGATGACGGAAGTCATTAAGTAGGGTGCCTTTATCATTGCGCCCTCGCCTGATTATTTCGCTTCACTTATAAGGCTATTGAAGCAAAAAGGAGCGATGTCATGGCTTTGAATATTGTTTATTTCACACGGGATCATGAGTGGGTGAAGATGGAGGGAGATGAGGCGACGGTGGGGATTACCGACCACGCCCAGAAAGCCCTCGGGGATATCACCTTTGTGGAGTTGCCGAAAGTCGGCAAAGTTGTGAAAGCCCATGATTCGCTGCTGGTGGTTGAGTCGGTCAAGGCGGCCAGCGATGTTTATGCGCCGGTTGCGGGCACGGTAAGCGCAGTGAACGGGAAACTTGCTTCCGCCCCTGAATTGATCAATCAGGCCGCCTGTGGCGAGGGGTGGATCTGTAAGCTGAAACCCTTTGACAGCGCCACGCGGGGAACCCTGATGACGGCGACCCAGTACGAGGCCTTTATAAAGCATGAAGAAACTTGAGTCACCGCAGGGACTCAATCAGATCGTGCATATCCGCCGGCAGAGGTGCCTTGAAGGACAGGGACTTTCCCGTGACGGGATGGATGAAGGATAATCGGGCGGCATGTAGCATTTGTCGGGTGGGGAAGGGGCCGGGCAGGACATCGCGACGGGGGCGCCCATAGCTGGGGTCGCCTATAATGGAGTGGCCGAGGAAGGCCATATGAACGCGAATCTGGTGGGTGCGGCCGGTTTCGATGCGGACACGCAACAGGGAGGTGGCTGCGAATTTTTCCTGTGTGTCGTAAAGCGTGATGGCCATGCGACCGACATGGGGCTTTGTGCACATTTTCTTCCGGTCGTTCGGATTTCTTCCGATGAGGGTTTCCGTGCGTCCGGCAGGCGGATTCAGGTGGCCCCATACAAGCGCCAGATATTCCTTGGTCACCTGCCTGTGCCGGAATTGATTCATCAGTGATCGCATGGCGGTCTCGTTTTTAGCCACCACCATCACTCCCGTGGTGTCGCGATCGAGGCGATGCACAATGCCCGGGCGCTTCTCCCCGCCGATTCCGGCAAGATCGGGGCAGTGGGCGAGCAGGGCGTTGACAAGGGTTCCTGAGGCGTGGCCGGCGGCGGGGTGGACGACCAGTCCGGCCGGCTTGTTGATCACAATCAGATCGGAATCCTCGTGAAGCACGTCCAGCGGGATGGTCTCCGGCTTCAGCTCGATATCCACGGGCGGGGGTATGGAGAGGGTAATGGTTTGGCCCGTCGCCAGTTTGTGACCGGGCTTGGAGGGTTTCCCGTTCAGGAGAATATGCGCCTCCTGAATGAGGTTCTGGATACGGGCCCGTGACAAGTCGGGCGTCTGTGTGCTCAGCCAGGCGTCCAGTCGTTTTCCGACGCCTTCGGTCGTAACACTATAATGGCGGATGGTGTCCATCGATATCCGGTCTTCAGGGGCGTGGAGCGGATTTTGTTTTTATTGAAGGGGTGGGGTGATGTCGCACAAACCACCACAGAATCAATCCCGTCATTATCAGGATCAGGCTGATTTCCTGCGCCACATCGAGAGCGCCCAGTCGCATGCGGTCATCACCCCGGATGAATTCCAGCAGAAACCGGATGATCGGATAAATCATCAGATAAAGGGCCAGGATGGAACCCTTCCGCTCCATGCGCCGATTCAAGTAGAACCAGGTCAGGAACGCATAGAGGCCTAGATTGAAAAAAGCCTCATAGAGTTGAACCGGGTAATGAGTCAGGCCACAGGTCAGTCCGGACGGATGTGGCGCGAGCGCGCCACCGCAGCAGCCGTTGAGAAAACAGCCGATTCTGCCAAAGGCATGCCCAAGCGGAAGGGCCGTGATGGTGAAGTCGGCGAGATCAAGGGGATTGAGTCGTCGCCACCGGGCCACGATGAAAAATAGGATCGCACCTCCGATGAAGCCGCCGTAATAAATCAGGCCGCCCTGGTCAATCCGGATGATTTCCTGGGGAGCGGCGCGAAAGTAATCAACATTGGAAAGGACATAGGCAATGCGGGCGCCGATGATGCCTCCAATCATGAGCCAGAAGGCGAGATCTCCGGCCAGGGAAACATCCCGGCCGGTTCGTCGGCCCAGCCATTGCCAATGGGAAATTCCCGCCAGAAAGGCGAGTGCCATCAGTACGCCATACCAGTAAATGGGGTGGGATCCGATGTGAAAGCAGACGGGATTCATAGCGTTAAGCGACCTCAATTTCTATAGACATGGTGCCTCATAATAGGCAGAATCGCCGTTCTAAAACAATAGGTTTACGGATAAATATGGAGACAGGCCACAGCGACATAATCATGGATCCGGTCCATGAGACCACCTGCTTGAAATGCCAGCACCTGATGGATGTCTCCAATCTTCCCGCGTTTGTTGAAATTGCCTGTCCCGAGTGCGGAACGAAACAGCATGTTCCGGCCAAAATGGGGGCGTTCCTTCTGGTTGACCTTTTGGGTAAGGGGGGGATGGGAGCCGTCTATCGCGGACGGGACACCGGGTTGGATCGCTGGGTGGCGGTCAAGGTTATGCAATCCTCCTTCGGTGGAAATCCCGAATTCGTGGAAACGTTCCGACGGGAAGCTCAGGCCGCTGCGGCGTTGAATCATCCGAATATCGTCCAGATTTATTCGTTCGGAGTGTCCCATGGTCAGCCCTACATGGTGATGGAGCTTTTAGAAGGCGGGCGGATGGATCAGATGATTGCCGCGGGCGAACTTCTGAACGAAGCTCTGGTACTCAAGATTGCGCTGGATGTGGCGGAGGGGTTGAATGCCGCAGCGGCCATTAATCTGATTCACGGCGACGTCAAGCCGGAGAACATCTTGTTGGATAACAACAGAATTGCCAAGGTGGTGGATTTTGGTTTAGCCCGGTTTAAGGAAAGCAGTGAGGGTGGAACCGCGAAGGGAATTTGGGGCACGCCCTATTATATTGCACCCGAAAAACTCAGGGGCCATGCGTCCGATTCCCGCTCCGATATTTACAGTTTGGGCGGAACCTTGTTTCATGCCCTGACCCTGAAGCCGCCGTTTGACGGGGCAACCCCGATGGATGTGGTCAAGGCTCGACTTAAAGGTCCTGCTCCGCGCTTGAGTTCATTGCGCCCGTTTGTCAATCCCGAGCTTGAGGCCTTGGTCGGGCGTATGCTGGAGGCGGATCCCCTGAGGCGCTATCCGAATTACGCCTCAGTCATGGCGGACATGAGGAGGATTCTTCTCTCCTTGAAGCCTCCCCCGGTGGACCCATACGGGCAGTTGTCGAAGAAGGGCGGGAAAATTATTTTAGCCAAAAAGAAAGGGGCGGCTCTTGTCAGCGCCCCCACGTCTTCGTCTGGAGGGACGGAGACGGCTTCTTCGAATAGTTCGGTTAAAGCGGATGCAGTTAAGCCCCCGCGCTCATTGCGCAAGGTGAAAATCGCCCTGGGAGTGGTGCTGGGGCTCCTGATTTTGGCGGGGGTGATCGGCGGCAGTGTGGCCAGTCAGAAAAAACGCACGGCCGAAGAGAAGGAAAAGGCGCTGGCGGCCCAATATCGGAAAAAAGCCGGCCAGATTCTGGCCGACCTGCAAGGGGTTGCGGGGGAGGTCTCGAACTACACCGTCCGGGCCGGCGGGTGGGTTTCCAACGCCACGGCGGTGGTGACGCTAATGATGGCGGGGACGGAGATTCCTTCGGATCCGGACAGAACCAATGCGCTGGCGGATCTGGAACTGGTGCAGCGGTATGCCACCGGAACACTGGCTTCCGTAACCGCAGAACTGAAAGGGATGTCCGCACTGGTGGAGTCCAACCGGACCACGATGCTGTCCCTTTCGAATTCAGTGGCCGTGCACGAGAAGTTGATGCTGTTGACGAATGTTCCGGCACGATGTTCCGAACTGGTTCAATCCATTTCAGAGGGAACTGACAAGGCCCGGAAAGCGGTGGACCGGTTCGATATCCTGAAAAAGAAGCTTGATCGTGATAGAGTCGCGAATCAGGCGGCCGCGGAGCGGGCTGCCCTTGAGAAAGCGGAGGCGGATAAGGTCGAGGCTGAACGGCGCGCGAAGGAACAGGCGGAGGCTGAGAAAAAAGCAGGAATCCAGGCTGAACTCGACCTGGTTGACGCCACCCGGAAGGAAAGCGGATCCCTGATCCAGCAGCATCTTTTCAGGGAGGCGCAAGTCAAGATCGAACAGTGCGTGAAGGGCCTGAAGACGGATGAGGGTAAGGCCGCCGGTAAGCAGGCGGTCAAGGCGTACCAGTTTTTGGCCGAGCTCAAAACGCTGATCATTGAGGGCGTCAAGGCTGATGTGGCGAGCAATCCCGGCAGTGGGTATGCCTTTGGCTGGCTGGGCACCAAGGATATCCTGGGAGCAGACGCCGAGAAGATCATCATTCGGGGCGGGCAGGTTCCCTGGATCACGCTGCCTCCCGCGCAGATGATGCGTTTTGTGCAGCGGTATGTTGAGAACGGGGATCTGACCAAACGCGAAAAGGGCCAGTACTATTTTGCCGTCGCCTTGTATATTTATGAGGCGACCGGACGAAATGAGAAGCATTATGCCCAGGCGGCCAAGTACCTGAATGAGGCGGTTCGATTCCATTCCAGTATTGAAGCCCTCGCTAAGTCAGTTCTGCCGGGTCTGGAATTAAAATAAGCGGAGGCCGATGGATGAACGGGGCGAAGTTGAACAGCCTGAATGTGGCGGAACGGTTGGCGGCGGTACGGGAACTGGGCGAATCGGTGAAGCAGGGGGTGGCGCCCACGGATGAAGTCAACAACCACGTCCACACCATCTATTCCTTCAGCCCCTATACCCCCGTCATGGCAGCGGTGAAGGCGGCTCAGGCTGGCCTTCAGGCGGTGGGCATCATGGATCATGACTCGGTTTCCGGGTGCTCCGAGATGCTTGAGGCCTGCAAGGCCATCAACATCGCCTCCACCGTCGGGTTTGAAATGCGGGTGGACATGACCGGCACGGCCGTTGAGGGACGGAAGACTAATAACCCAGACACCCTGAACAACAGCTATATGGCCGTCCATGGCATTCCCGCCACACAGTTTGGAGCGGCCAGAGAGTTTCTGCGTCCGATGAACGCGGCGCGCATCGAGCGTGATCGCCTGCAGGTGGACCGTCTAAACGACATCCTCGGCGAAGTCGGGATGGCGCCAATGGAATTTGACCGGGATGTGGCGGCCCTTTCACAGGCGGCGGTGGGCGGCTCCATTACGGAACGGCATATTCTCTACGCGCTGTCGTTGAAGTTGATCGAGGCGCATGGCAAGGGAATGGCCCTGATCCGGTTTGTCAGGGAGAAACTGGACACCGAAGTCCCGGCTAAATTGGAGACCCTCCTCCTGGACCCCGCCAATCCCCACTACGCCTATGATCTTCTGGGCTTGTTCAAGGCCTCGCTGGTTCCCCGGATGTTCGTCCAGCCCGGCAGCCGGGAATGTATTCCAATCGTCAAGGCGGTTCAATTTGCCAATGATATTGGGGCCATTCCCGCCTACGCCTATCTGGGAGATGTCGGCGAATCTCCGACGGGCGACAAGAAGGCTGAGAAATTTGAGGATGATTATCTGGATGCGCTGGTGCCTGAATTGAAGCGGATCGGTTTCAAGGCCATCACCTATATGCCGCCCCGGAACACTCTGGCTCAATTGCTCCGGCTCCAGGCGCTCTGCGCGAAAAATGAGCTGATGGAAATCAGCGGGGTGGATATCAACAGTTCACGTCAGACATTCAGTTGCCCCATCATTATGACGCCTCCGTTCCGGCATTTGACCGAATCGACCTGGGCGTTGATTGCCCATGAGAAGCTGGCGACGGTCAATCCCGACCTGTCGCTCTTCAGCTCCAGCAACCCGATGAAAGCCTTGTCCCTTGCCGGGCGGCTTACCCGGTATGCCGCCGTGGGCCGGAAGATCGATAACCGACATCCCGAACGTGTGACAGACCAGATTTGATGAGAAAGAGTGGCGCAGGGCGGGCGTTTTTTGTTTTGACCTTAAAGCGTCTCTCTCTATACTGCCATGATTCTGGTGTTGGTTTGTTTGTTCCGGCTGACTTTGCATAGGAGTGCCTTATGAAAACCGATTGCATGGCTTGGAAAACGTTGGTTTGTTTCGGGGTGGCTTGGGTGATGGGCGTTGACCCTGCGCTGGCTCAGGCGATTTCCAGCAGGGGAACGCCTGTCAATGCCGGCAAGTCCGCCCTGGGCGTCGGCGGGGTTATTCGGTTGAAACAGTTGACGGGCATCGGCCCCCGAAGCGTTCTGAAAAGCCCTGATTCCTCAGGCAATCAACGGGGAGATATACGGGAGTGGGTTGAGCTTGGACTCCAATTCGATACCGAACCGGAGTGGCTTGACGAAGTCGTATTTAATTTTTTCGCTCTGTTGAGAAGTCGTGAAACGACCAAGTTCACCCTGCTTAAAGGGACCGTTACCTATATCGATGTGGCACGAGGCCGGGGTCGTAAGGGGGGCGCTTATATCCGTCCGGCAGCCTTGGCTCGGTATGGCGAGGTGATTGGTGTAGCGGTGGAAGCCGTGATCAAGGGGGAATTGGCGGGGTCGCTTTCCGAGGGTAAGCTCGCTCCCGGCAAGGCGCTACCCCAGGACTGGTGGAAAAAACCTGAGTTGGTTCCTCGGGAAGGGTATGTCATGGACCGGTCGAAAACCCCGTTTGCCCTCATCAATTTTGATGAGTATGAGGCTTTGAAATAGGACGCTATGTTTGGATCAGATCGAATTTTGGCGTTGGACATCGGAAACAGCAAGCTGGTGCTTGCTGAATTCAGGATCATTGAGGCGACGAGCCTTGAGCTGGTCAACTATTCCGTGTCTCCCTTGGGATTTGATCCAGAGACGACTCTGGATCCGTCGGCTTACATCGTTTCGGGGATTCGGGATGCGATGCGGAGCAGTGGTATCCGGCCGGGTGTCGTGGCCGTTTCCATGTCGGGTCAGTTGGTTTTTCCGCGTTATGTCAAACTGCCTCCGGTTACACCCGACAAAATCTCCCAGATTGTCAAATATGAGGCGCAGCAGAATGTGCCTTTCCCGATGGATGAGGTGGTGTGGGACTACCAGCTAGTGGGGCAGGAGACAGGGGAACTGAGTGTTCTGCTTGTGGCCGTCAAGGGCGATCTGGTTAAAAACCTGACCGATTGCGTTGAGGCGGCCGGACTGGATCCGATCCTCGTGGATGTTTCGCCTCTGGCTCTTTACAATGCCGTGCGGTACAATTATTCCGACCTGCCGGGATGCACTATGATCCTGGACATGGGTGCCCGATCCACGAATGTGGTGTTTGTCGAAGGCACGAAGATCTTTAGTCGTAGTATCCCGGTGGCGGGAACGATGATCACCAAGGACGTGATGAAGGAATTTGAACTTTCCTTCGAAGAGGCCGAGCAACTCAAGGTGGCTCACGCGTTTGTGGGGTTTGGGGGCGTGTATGAGGGGCATGAAGTGGGGGTGGCGGATCGCACTTCCAAGATTGTCCGGAATATCATGACCCGCCTGCATGCCGAGGTGATCCGCACCATCAATTTTTACCGCAGCCAGCAGGGCGGAAGCCAGCCGGGCATGGTACTGTTGACCGGGGGGTGTTCCGTGATCCCTCATGTCAACACCTTCCTGAAGGATAAGCTGAAGACCGAGGTTGATTTCCTGAACCCGTTCCGCAATGTGGCGGTCAGTTCCTTGATTGAGTCCGACAAGGTGGCCGCGAACCTTCATCTGCTCGGCGAAGTGGTTGGGTTGGCGCTACGACGTACGCTGTCATGCCCTGTGGAAATCAATCTGATGCCGCCCGAGTTGGCGGCCCGAAAGGTGTTGCAGCGCCGCCTTCCCTTCTTCGGCTTGGCGGCTACGGGATTGGTCTTGACGGTGCTTGTGTTCGGTCTATTTCTGCACCGGATGTCCACTTTGGCTGAAAAGCGGCGGGATATGGTTCAGGGAAAGCTGGCTGCCCTTGAGTCGCCCAATGTTAAGCTGGGTGAATTGTCAAAACAAAAAGGCCAGTTGTACACCAAAGCGGCGGACTTGAACGGATTGATTGTTTCACGAACCCGTTGGGTGGTTATGATGAATGACCTGCATCAACGGCTTGCTCCGGGGATGTGGTTGACCAGTGTCAGGCTGACAACACCAAAGGATGTGAAATCGACGACGATACGGCTTGAAGTCAGGGGTATGGCGTTTAGTGACAAGGTGAGTAACCAGGCTATTACCGAGTATGTGGCGAGCCTGAAGTCCCTGGGATATTTTTCAGACGATCTTCAGATCAAGCGGATCAAGCCCGTGGAAGGGACGGATTTCGCAACAGAATTTACGATTGAAATCGGACTGAATGCAAAGCCGTCTGAAAGGACGGCCCCGCCGTCGGTCAAGGCGGTCGAGCCGTCGACTCCTCCAATCCAAAACGAGAAGCCCGGCAAGGGGGAGGCGTAACCTATGCAATCTCGTCGAAAAATGGTTGTGATTGCGCTGGCGGTGCTGATAAGTCTCTTTTTCCTTGGAGCCGTGGCGTTGGTGGTGTTGAAATTCATTCACTTTACAGATGCTGAGGCGGTATTAAAGGGGGACAAGAATCGTCTGGAATTTCTGTATAGCCAGAACCCTTTTCCCTCGGTTGCCAACCTGCGCGTGGAAAAGGAGAATATCCAGACAATCAAGCAGGAGGTTGTGGACCTTCAGGCGGCGATGGGAGCAGGGCAGATTGAGCCGGTGGTGCAGAGTCCTGCCCGTTTCATCACGCAATTCTTTGATACACAGCGTAATTTGCTGACCAAGGCATCCGCTTCGGGCATTGCCGTTCCAAAGGGGTTTGACTTCGGATTTGGGCGTCATATGAAGGGGGATCTTCCTGCGCCTCAGGATGTGCCGCGGTTGACCCAGCAACTCAAGATTGTCGAAGCTCTCTGTCTGGCCTTGTATGCCGGTAATATTGCCTCGCTGGATGCCTTTTCGCGACAGGAGTTTGAGGTGGATGCCGTCGCGGGTTTAGGGGGCAAGGTTGCGCCCGCCGCCCGTGCAGGGGAGCTCGATTTAAAGAACAGTGTGGATGTCGGGGCGGGGCTTGTTCCCGAGGGGCAGTATTATGGCCGGTGGCGTTTTTCGGTTCAGTTCAAGGCCCGTGAAAGCGGCCTGATGAAGATTCTCAACGGGTTGGCCAACAGTTCGATCTTCACGGTGGTGACCCGCATGGAGATCAAGGGTGATGAAAAAGTGTTCGAGCGCAAGGATGGCGCAGGGGCGGCAGTGAAAGAGACGGCTGGCGGCGAGACTGAAAAGGAAGCCCCGAAAACAAGGGATTACCGAGTTGTTTGCGGGCGTGAAAACCTGTTGACCATTAAAATGGAGGTGGAGGTGCTTCAGTTCGCAAAGCCCCAGGCCACTGCGTCTGAGAAGCAGCCGGGAGGAGTCAAATAATGGTGACCGGCATAGGAGCTTGGTTTAAAAAGAACTACGACCGGATTATTGCGGCCGTTGTTTTACTCGTTCTTCTCGTCTCGTTGATTGTTCTCGCGGTCATGGCTCAGGGGCAGAAAACGGCTGAGAAGAATTTCGGGATGGAGCTGAAGGCGTTGAAGCCTGCTTTTGAAAAGGCGCTTCCGCCCGATCGCGCGATTTTTCGTAGTGCCCTGACAGAACTGGGCGCGCCTTTCCAGAACGAGGCATGGTCCCTCTCTCTGTTGACCCCGGAGCTGCGCGTCAAATGCGTGAACTGTGACCGGCCGATCCCCTATGCCGCGACCAACTGCACATTTATTGTGTGTGGAGGGGCGCAGCCGGTCGATAAAACAGAAATCGTTGACCGGAACCATAACGGTATCCCGGATGAATGGGAGGAGAAGCATGGGGTCTTTGCCTTCGACGGGGAGGTCGTTAATACGGATCCCGACAACGACGGCTTTACTACGCGGGAAGAATATGAGTGGAAGACGGATCCCAAGGATATTGAAAGCCACCCTCCTTATCTCGCCAAAATCCGGGTCGCCGAGATCAAGCCCATCCCTTTCCGGATGATCTTCAAGGGCGTCAGCAAGGCTGGTACCAACCTGATTTTTCAGATCAATCTTCGTTCGGGAGGCCGAACCTATTGGAAAAAACTTGGAGAGAAAGCGGAGGGTGTCACGCTCGATTCCTATGACGAGCATGCGCAGGAGGGCCCCACGCTCACCTTGGAACATAATGGCAAAAAGATTCCGTTGATTAAGGGGCGTTTGGTGCCCCGTGACGATTATGAGATCAAGTTGATTTCACTGATCGATGAGGCGGTTTTTTCGGTTCGGCCGGATGTCGATTTTGATTTGAAGGGGTCTCTTTATAAGGTCAAAAAAGTTGACACACAAGGTACCCGTGTACTAATAAACGACCCTTACCGTAATCTTGATGTGTGGATTGAGCACAAAGTGTCTGACCCGCAATCCGTGAAGCAATAGGAATTTAGGGCGATTCAGTCATTTTGTTGTATTGGATATAAGGAGATAACTTTATGAGAATCAACGCTATACTCTGCGTCTTCACTGCTGTCCTGATAAGCTCCATGGCGGGGCACCAGGGTTTTTCACAAGGGCAGGATGCGGGCACTCAAGTTTTGCTTCAGGAGATGAATCAGCCTGCGGGCGATGCAGGGGCCGCAGCGGCTGTTCAGGGTGATGCCGAGAAAAAGCCCGAGGTCACGGCACCCGCTCCGGCCATTGAAGAGCTTGCGCCAGCGCCCGTTACCGCCGCTCCGGTTGTTGAAGAACTTACGCCAGCGCCAGCGCCCGTTACCGCCGCTCCGGTTGTTGAAGAGCCGGCTCCCGCAGTTCCTGTCGTTGCGCCTGCTCCGGTTGCGCCTGCTCCAGTTGTTGAAGTACCGGCGAAGCCGGCTTCGGAAGCCGTTGTTTCCGCTCCGGTGGCTGAGGCGGCTGTTTCTTCTGATGCGGGCGTGAAAAATGCCCTGGAAACGGCCATCAAAAACATGGGGACTGAGGAACGCGTCAAGATTGCGACCACGGTGGCGGATCAGGAAGTCGTCCGGCGCAAAGCCCGTGAATTGGATGGACGTATGGCCATGGACAGTGCCGAGAAGGCATTAAAGAACGGGGATTACGCCGCAGCGGGTGACCAGTATAAGATCGCGCTCGCCAAATTGCCGGTGGTTCCCCAATGCCTGTCGCTCCGAAATCGCGCTATCGCGCAGATTCCGGAATGTGAATACCAGCTTATCCGGAAAATGGTGAAGGAGGGCAAGGAGGGTGAAGCCGCCCTGCAGGGGCGTGAGTTCCTCAAGCAGCGTCCCAATAATCCCCGGCTTGCCTCCCTGCTTGACGCGATGAAGAATAAGGATGAGGCGAGCGCGCCGGAAGCCGTTACCGAAGTGAATCCCGGCGAAATGGATGTTGAGAAATATATGAGACTTGGCCGGGAATTCATGGTGAAACGCGAGTATGCGGAATCAAGAGCCCGCTTTGAGTCCGTGCTGGGGCTCGACCCCGACAACCGCGAGGCCATGCGTTATCTGAAGGTTCTTGGCGAGCGGGAATACGGGAACAAGACTGCGGAACGTGATGCCACCGCCCGGAAAATGACAGCGGAAGTTCGCGATGCCTGGAATTCAAAATACAAAGTCGTCAAGGGCAAGGAATCCCCGGATCCGAAGGTTACCACCACACCCAACAATCTTCTTGAAGAAAAAATGAAGAAAATTGTCATTGACGAAATCGAGTTTCGCCAAGCGAACATGCATGATGTTGTGGATTTCCTGAACAAGCGAAGTCGGGACTGTGATAAGAGCACGGAGGATGAGTCCAAGAAGGGCGTCAATATTATCCTTAATATTGGTTCTGGAGCCGCTGCAGCACCGAAACCGGCCGCTGGCGGAGGTGGGGATGATGTTTTCGGGGCTCCCGCCGAAAAGACGGGCTCTTCGGGCGGGTCCGAGGTGACATTCTCGGCGCGGTACATCACGCTTTATAATGCCCTTAAAATCATCACCAGTGTGGCCGGACTGAAATGGCGCATGGATGGCGAAGTCGTGATGATTGTGCCTCTGGACTGGACGCCCGACTCCATGGAAATGCGCATGTATCCCGTTGAGCCGACCTTTATTGAACGTGTTCAGCAGGCGGGAACGGCGATGCCGACGGTCAGTCGCGTCGGGGGCCGCGAGAAGGTTTCCTTGGATGCGGGCGCGGGGATCGGGGATGCGGTGCCGTCTGATCTCAAGGGATATTTTTCGAACATGGGTGTTAATTTCCCCAAAGGGTCTTCCATTACGTATAATTCTGCCATTGGAAAAGTAATTGTAGCCAACACTGCAGATAACCTGATTGTCTTCGAACGAATTCTTTCCGAATTGAACGTGGTGCCGAAACAGGTTGAAATTGAGGCTCGCTTCGTTGAGATCAACGAAACCGACATGTATGAGGCCGGTCTGGAATGGTTGCTGACGGACAATTGGGAGATGATGGTCAAGAATAACGCGAATCCATTCGCTCCGATTTCCGCCAGTCCCCGCGTTCAGATGAATGCCAATTCGACAGCAGGCGGGCTGACAAAAGGATTGCGGTTTTATGGGGCCGATGCCAATGGAAAGGAAACCCCGCTCGCGGGAGGCAAGGGATCCCAGGGTGCCCTGGCCAGCATTGCGGGCGTGCTGACCAATCCGGATATTACCATGATTCTTCACGCGTTGGAACAAAACGGGAATGCCGATCTGCTGTCTGCTCCGAAGGTGACGACTCAATCCGGAAATGAAGCTACCATCAAGGTGGTGATCGAGTATATCTACCCGAGCTCCTTTCAGATTCAAGGGGGGCAGATCGGTCAGAACGGTGGTGGAAACAATGCGGCGAATATCGTTCAGGAAACAACCGTTACGCCTCAGGATTTCACGACCCGTGAGGTGGGGGTCATATTGAATGTGATGCCGGAAGTGAGTCCTGATGGAAACATGATCAATCTGACCATGAAGCCCCAGGTGGTCACGGAGCCGATCTGGTACCAATACGGTTCGACCGTGCGTCGCGCCGACGGCTCCGAGTCGACCTTGAACATGCCGCAGCCCTTCTTTCAGGTTCGTTCGGTTGAAACAAAGATTTCAATCTATGACGGCGCTACGGTGGTCATGGGTGGCTTGATCACGGAGGCATTGGAAAAGACGAACGACAAGATTCCGATTCTAGGCGACATTCCCCTTCTGGGCGCTCTGTTTCGCTCCAAGTCTGAGAAGAGCGTCAAAAAAAATCTGCTGATTTTCGTGACCGCCAAACTTGTGGATCCGAGTGGGCAGTTGATCCGGAAGCCGGGTCAGGACACCGCCAAGCCCGGCGCGAAGGATAAGCCGTCCGCCCTAGGCGGGGGCATGACCGTTCCTGCAGCGATGACGCCCGGTCAATAACGGGTGTGGCTATGAGCGCCCGAAGACTACTGTTGGTTGACGGGACTCAACTCTTTTACAGGTCTTTCTTCGGCATCAGGGCGCTTTCTACCCATGAAGGACAACCCTCGAATGCTGTATTTGGTTTCATCCGCGGGATTCATCAACTCCTGGAGGTCTGGAATCCCTCCCATTGGGCAGTGGCCTGGGATGGCGGGTCACCCAAAACCCGGTTGGATCTGCTTCCCGAGTACAAAGCCCAACGGCCTCCCATGCCCGATGATCTCAGACGGCAGGTTGAGCCGGTTCGTGAATTCCTGGAGCTGGCCGGCATTCCCCTGATCCGCCTCGAGCAGCAGGAAGCCGATGATGTTCTCGCCTCACTGGCGTGCTGGGGGGAGAGGAATGTTGATGACGTCATCATTGTGACCAGCGACAAGGATCTTTACCAGCTGGTTTCTGAGAAAACCGGAATGGCCTCCTGGGGCAAGGATGATAAACGGCTTGGGAAGGCTGAGGTTTTTGAGAAAACCGGTGTCCATCCCGAGCAGATTGTCGAGTGGCTGGCCTTGACGGGGGATGCTGTTGACAATATTTCCGGGGTTGAGGGGATGGGGCCCAAGACTGCGGCAAAATTGCTTGGACAATTTGGATCCCTTGATGTCATGTGGTCTCGGGTGGGTGAGATTCACTCGACACGCATCCGTACTAACCTGATTGCCCAGCGGGATCGTGTGGAGAGGAACCTTGCGCTAGTCAGACTTCGGGTTGATCTGCCATGTTGTCCTGGGTGGGCCACCCTTTCCGTGAAGCCCGAATGGCCAGCCATCATGCGACCCTTTTATGCCCGGATGGATTTTCGCTCTCTGATCAAGACTGCGGATCAGGGCGAATTGTTTTGAGGGCTTCCCTAAAACCGTTGACTCCGCACCCGCATCCTATATTCTTTTCCCTATGAAAGTTTTAGTGATTGGCGGAGGGGGGCGGGAACATGCCCTGGTTTGGAAGTTAGTTCATGACAGCCGCAAGCCGGAGGTCTTCTGTGCGCCCGGGAATGCCGGGACGGCGGCGTTGGCTACGAATTTGGATATCGGCTCTGAGGATGTGCGGGGCATCGTTGCCTGGGCGTGCGCCAACCGACCCGATCTGACCGTGGTGGGCCCCGAGGCGCCTCTTTGCGCCGGTCTCACAGATCTCCTGGAAAAGGAAGGCCTGCGTGTGTTCGGTCCCTCCAAAGAGGCTGCCCGAATGGAGGGGAGCAAGGTTTTTGCCAAGGACGTCATGGTGGCTGCGGGCGTGTCCACCGCCCAGTCCAGCACCTTTACGGATGCCGCGAAGGCTTTGGACTTTGTCCATGATATCGGAGTTCCGATCGTGATCAAGGCTGAGGGTCTTGCCGCCGGGAAAGGTGTCACAGTATGCGTCACTCTGCAGGAGGCCGAACGGGCGGTTCATGAGTCTCTGGTGGAAGGGGCCTTCGGCGATGCCGGGCGTCGTATTCTTGTTGAGGAATTTATCGAGGGCGAGGAAGTGTCCGTACTGGCTCTGACCGATGGCGTTCACGTGGTGCTGTTGGCCAGTGCTCAGGATCATAAGCGGGCGTTGGACAACGATCAGGGCCCCAACACGGGAGGTATGGGGGCCTATTCCCCCGCTCCGATTCTCACCCCTGAGTTGATGCCGGTCATCGAGCGGGAGGTGTTTGGAAGAACGCTTGCCGAGTTGAAGAGCCGGGGAATTCACTACAAAGGGGTGCTCTATGCCGGCCTGATGATGACCAAGTCGGGGCCCAAGGTTCTGGAATTTAACTGTCGTTTCGGGGATCCGGAGACCCAGGTGATTCTGCCGCGAATTGAAGGCGACTTGATCCCGGCTCTGGAAGCCTGTATTGACGGAACGCTCAGCCCGGGGTTGATTCGTTACAAGCCTGAGGCTTGTGTTTGTGTCGTCATGGCCGCCGGGGGATATCCGAGCGCTTATCAGAAGGGCAAGGAGATCCGGGGGCTCAAGACGGCGGCGAAGGTGAAGGCGGCGGTCGTATTTCATGCCGGAACCCGGCTTGAAGACGGCAAGGTCCTGTCGTCCGGCGGACGGGTGCTGGGAGTGACCGCGCTGGGAAAGACTTTGAAGGAGGCCGTGGGTAGCGCCTATCAGGCTGTCGGGAAAATCAGTTATGATGGCGCCATGTTTCGCCGCGATATCGCCGCGAAAGCGCTTAAGAAGTGATGAATTATGAATTATGAATGATGAAGGCGGAGGGGCAAAAATGAATAAAAAAATAGGACGAAAGCCGGAAGTGGCCGTGGTGATGGGGAGTGATTCAGATTGGCCTCTGTTGGAGGAAACGGTTTCGACATTGACACATTTCGGAGTGGTTTCCGAGGTGCGCGTGATGTCCGCGCACCGGACACCGGATCTGGCATCGGCCTTTGCACGAAAGGCATCAGGTCAGGGCGTGAAAGTTATTATTGCCGCAGCGGGCGGAGCGGCCCATCTGGCGGGCGTGATTTGTGCACATACTTCCCTCCCGGTCATTGGTATTCCCGTGACGAGTGGGTTTATGAACGGGCTGGATTCGCTTCTCTCGACTGTGCAGATGCCGGCCGGCGTACCGGTTGCCACGGTTGCAGTGGGCAAGGCTGGTGCCGTGAATGCCGCTCTCCTTGCCGTTCAGATACTGGCTCTGAGCCAGCCGGATCTGGCGCGTCAACTGGTGATCCACAAGCAGACCTTGATTGACAAGGTGAATGTGGGGAATGACAGGATCCAGAATGAAATTGCGAAAAAATCAAAAAAGGCCTGAGGGGCCGGGCGCCATTTTTTGCCTGAGTTTCCTTTTTTTAATTACCTCAGACTGTTCCTGTTTTGCCACGGTCAGCCTTGATGACATTCTATCCTGCCTGGAAACACGGGGTGTCCTGGTTGACCGGTCGCAGGCCGTGCGCGGCGGGATTGAGGGCATTCTCAGGTCGATTGACCCAGGCGCATTTATCGGGGTGGACAAAACAGTCCCCGAAGCAGGCAAAGAGATTCCGGGGAAGCCCGCGGTTGCGGCAGTTGAACTGTGGCCTGAGGATATTGCCTACCTGAAGATCGAGGGATTGCTCAAGGGGAGCGGGATTGAGATTCTGGACCATGTCAGGGCGTTGGACAGCAAGGCCGGGATCATTCTGGATTTCCGGGGAGCGGGGGGGCAGGATCTAGATTCAGTCACGCATCTGGCGGGGATTGGACGTCGTTCAGGGGAATCTTTGTTTATTGTAACCGACAATCAGGACAAGCCGATTTCGACAAACAGGGTTGAAGCGGGGTTTTCCCTTAACATGCCGCTGATGGTGCTTATTGATGACCGAACCCGGTTGGCGGCGGAGGCGCTTGTTGCCGTGTGGCACGGGCGTCCCGGGATTATGCTGATAGGTTCGACCACCTCCGGGGAGGGTCGCTTTCGGGAGGCGTTGACTCTTCCTGACGGTCAGGTAATCACTCTGACAACCCGGAAACTCCATCTGCTTGACGCCGTTTCGTATGAAGGACGTGGAATCCGGCCCGATGTGGAAGTGGGGCGTGGCGTGGACTCCGGGAATGTCATGCTGTCTACAACGAATTCACCGGCCCGGCCGCTCAGCGTTAAATCGGAGCGGGATCGGGAGTTGATGCAGCGGGTGGATCAGGATGCCGCCCTGCGACGGGCCACAGACATTCTTCTAGGTCTTCGTGTCTTGAGCGGTTATGGCCAGCGCTAAATCCAAAATTCTAGTGGTTAATGCGGTTCGCCCGGAACCCGCCCTTATTTCAGAGGCGACTAGGGTGTTGCGATTCGGCGGCCTGATCATTTTACCAACTGAGACTGTCTATGGGGTTGCCGCCGATCCCAGCGTGGACGGTGCCGTTGAGCGGATTTATGCCGCCAAGGAACGGGATCGTGGCAAGCCGATTCCCCTGCTGGTGTCGGGGATGGAAGCAGTGGAACGACAGAAAGCGGTTTTCCCTCCGTGGGCGCGCCGGTTGGCTCAGCGGTACTGGCCCGGTCCCCTCACGCTGGTGTTGAAATGTGGCGCGCGTACGGAGGGAAAACCGCTTTCTGT
>Ga0194062_1000109_pt1 | contig 32952 bp, 39 predicted proteins | sample SepL2225m_MetaG_FD_155481 | JGI IMG/M metagenome (GOLD analysis project Ga0194062, IMG submission 155481) | Anoxic zone freshwater microbial communities from boreal shield lake in IISD Experimental Lakes Area, Ontario, Canada - Sep2016-L224-25m | ecosystem: Environmental > Aquatic > Freshwater >... | reverse complement strand
GGGTGTACCGGACAGGCAGTGGCGGGGGGGCCAAGATCGTAGACAAATTCAGCGAGAAGGAAACCTCTCGCACGGAAACAGAAGTCGAATCGGGGCAGCGCCGTTCCGCTGCAAGTGATGGCTTACCATCTTAAATTCGGCAGTAAACTGTCTTGACATAAGGGTCCACTACAGAGAATGCCAATGAAAGACGAAAGAGCAAAGATAACCGGGGTCGTGCTGGCTGGCGGCAGGGCGCGACGGATGGGCGGCGAAGACAAGGGGCTGATGCTTTATCGAGGTCGTCCGCTGGCCTCCTACGCCCTGAATGCGCTACAACAAGTCGCCGGAACTGTCATTATCAACGCCAACCGCAACAGGGAGGAATACGCCCGCTTCGGCTATCCCGTCATCTCTGATCTCACAAACACCTTCGACGGCCCTTTGGCCGGACTGCTCAGTGCCATGCGCTCGGCGCAAACCGAATATGTGTTGACGGTCCCTTGTGACTGCCCCCAAGTCGATGGTTTATTGTTGAGTCGGCTTTACGATACGTTGATAGCTGAACAGGCGGAAATCTGCACGGCTTTTGATGGGGAAAGATTGCATCCCGTGTTCCTGATTGCCGAATGCCGCCTCGCCGATGATCTAGCGGATTATCTGGCAAGCGGCCAGCGCAAGGTGGAAACTTGGCTCAGAATGCACAAGCTGGCTTTGGCCGATTACAGCGACCGCCCCGGAATGTTCGTCAATATCAATACTAGGGAAGAGCTAACCAACACAACAATACATCAAGCCGCACCCTGCAAAGGGTAACGCCGAATCAGAACCTCGGCGGGCAAATGAAGCCCCTCGGTCAGATTTCGTATCATATCCAACGATAACGGCCTAACACGATTCAGCACCTCGTCCACCCTTCCGCCGATAAACGGTTCTAAATCCTCAGCGTTCATACCCCGCGCTTCAAGCGCATGGATTAGAAAATCTATCGGATCGGGATCGGCTATGGGGTAATGCCGTGATTCGTAATCTTCGATTAGCAAAGCCAATAGTTCCAAGCTATCTGCCTCTGGACTGCCTTCTGGCGCATCCCACAAGCGCTCGGCTTCATTCAACGCAGAGCGGTAATCGGTTTCGTTGCGTAGGGGTTTAAGCATCTTGGATAGACACACAATCAGAAGCTTTACACTAATTTGCTAATGTCCCGCATTTAGAACAAGGGGATTCCTGATTAGCAAGATTCTTCAGCCAGTGCCGAGAACTTCGTCATACCGGCAGGGACGCCGGTATCCAGTGCCATGGATGGTAACATGCCGCTTGCACCAGTGCTTGAGTCATGCGCAGATTCACATCCCTGTGACTGGATTCCGGCATCCATGCCGGAATGACGGCAATTTTTATCGCTGGCTGAACCATCTTCCTAATCAGGAGGGGATTTGAATGCGAAAAAAATATTTTAATCTTCAAATTTCGCCAACTGCGGTAGCGTTGCTCGTATGGTTGCTTTCAAATCATCCCCTGCTTGTTCAGGGGACTTTTTATCCCAAAAAACAGTCAAGTGATGGTTGGTATCAAAATGGGTTGGTTTCGAGTGAAATCTTTCTTTCTCACAGGTATAAATAACCGGTTTACCCAACCCCTCAGCATAGCCAGCTTCCCAATATGCGCCTAGATTGTCATGTGTCAGATCGGCAATTAAAAAGTCGGATGATTGGATATCAACTCTTATATGGTCATCAATCGGTCCAGCTCGCGGTTTATCATCAGATTTGAATAAGTCAAATCCAGCCATTTTTACGCTAGGCTTGAATACTTTCTCAAGGACTTCATTAAGATCGTGATCACCAAACTGCATCGCCATGAATGCCTTGCGGTAAGTTGCTTTGCCTTTGAGTAGTGTCTCGTAATATTCCCAACCATCAAAAGTAAGTGATAATTCACCACAACCAATATATTCTGAAGAAAGCATTGCTATTTTTCCATTAATCAAGCCAGCCTTCTCAATGAGATGCGAAAGAATCAAAACAAAACCAGCTTTAGACTTAGCACCTATTATGGAAAGATTGTACTCTATTGGGTCAAGGGACACTAAATCACCCGGAGCATCCGAATGCTCAGCAAACCAGCGTATCAGCAAATCAGCCTGTTCTTGAGGGCGAGGGAGCGGATTCTTTAAAATTGCTTCGATGTTAGTTGTCAATAATTCGACTTTATTGTTTATTCTCTGCATTTTTAGTAGAGCATGACTTATTTTTACATCTGCATTCTTATTCCTTTGCAGGATGCCGGGCATGTCTTCAATAAGCTCATGGGAAAAAGCAAAATCCCCACATCGGGGGCATGAAAAGAATGTCATGTCCCGATCAGAGTTTTCTTTAGGCTCTTCCTTGAGTTCAGTTTTGCAAACAGGGCATATATTTGGCATTTGGATATTTCTTAGATAAAGTATTCAGAGCCGTAGGAAAAATAAAGGTAAAACCTGTATTGCGAAGGATTAATATAACCGAACGGCGCATACGCAAGAACACTAACCCGCTAATATGGGCCATCTCGTCGTTTAAACCGCCAACTCGCGCAAAACTTCTGGATGCCGTTCGGCGATTTGCAACAAAGTGCTTGCAGCCCCAACAGGCTGTTGCGCACCACGCTCCCATTCTTGAAGCAATGGCACAGAAACCCCCAGAAGGGCCGCGAATTGTGCTTCCGTGAGGCCAGTCTTTGTTCTAATGTCAAATATGGGGGAGTAGACTACGTTCCCCAATCCCGCTTGCATCTCGCGAACAGATTGCAGGAGTTTTTCCCCCAATTCTTCGCCTGTAATATAATCTTGATTATTCATAATGAATGGTATCTTTCATTTCCTGAATCGGAGAGTGGAATTGAATATACGCACGGGGGATATTAAATCGCCTCCCGCTCGGCTTCTTGAATCACGCTTTCAGAGACCCCACGTTTTTTCAGTGCCTCTATAAGACGGGCCGTATGTCCATATCTAAACTCTGCCTCATCGCGGCGCAAACATTCACCAATATAGGCTTTCAACAATGGTTGATACCCTGAAAAGCCTTTGCGTGGGGCAATTTCCTTCAGGGAGTCCACCACATCCACAGGGATGCACAGAGTAATTGAAGTCATCGGACGGGTTTTGTCTAGGCGATTTTTTAAGTGTTCAGGAATCATAAAATTCTCGCTCAATTCTGGTGGCTTTGCGGGCAGAAATAATGCGGATGTATTCAATTTCCAGTTCCAAATGCACAACGAATAATAGGCGGCCTTGTACATCAAAGCCAATCACCGCGTTTCTATCTTCGTCATTTCGACTGGCATCGACCATGCGAAAGAACGGATCGAAAAAAACCGATGCCGCTTGTACAAAGGTCACACCATCGTGTTTGCCGGGGTTGGCCTTGGCTTTCGCCGCATCCCAACGAAAAGACGTGCCGTTGAGTTCGTAATTAACATCCACTGATTGGAAAGTCTAATCCGTGTATGGGCATTGTCAATACACCTCTCAACTCGCTGGTTTAGCCCCAAACAACTCCCGCACCCACGCGCTGCGCCGCTCCCGGTCCAGCACTTCGGTGCGGGCGCGCATCAACACCACCGTCAGGTAATACAGCTTGAAACTAACCGCCATAATCAGCAGAGGAATTAACATGCTCAAATGGATTGAAGGCTTGTCGAACTTGGTGACGGTCGGGCCTTGATGCAGAGTGTTCCACCATTCCACCGAGTAATGGATAATCGGTATATTGACCACGCCGACTAGGATCAACACCCCGCCGGCGCGGGCGGCAGTGCGGCGGTCTTCGATGGCCGACACTAAGGCGATGTAACCCAGATATAAAAACAATAGGATCAACTCGGAGGTTAGCCGGGCGTCCCACACCCACCACGCCCCCCACATCGGCTTGCCCCACAGCGAACCCGTGACCAAGGCCAGCAAGGTGAACGATGCGCCCAAGCTTGCCGAACTGACCGTCATCACATCGGCCAGCTTGATATTCCAAATCAGGTTGATGCCGCTCCACATCGCCATCAGCACATAAATGAACATGGACATCCAGGCCGATGGCACATGGATGAACATAATCCGGTAGCTTTCCCCCTGCTGGTAATCGGGCGGGGCTTTCACCAACCCATAATATAGCCCGGCCAATAGGGTAATCACGGTCAAGCCACCTAGCCAAGGTATCCACTTGCCGGAGATGTCGTAAAAATATTTGGGTGACGCCATTTTATGCAGAAACTGCCACATGATATTCAACTCACACTGATTCTAAGGGCGGCGGCAATAGCCAGTGGCGCCAGGGTCAACGCCAGCACCAGCAACGACGCCAGGAAATAAATTTGGCCGGCAATGGGCATTCCCGCCGCCGCCGCCGTGACGGCATTGGTGGCGAAAATCAACACCGGGATATATAAAGGCATAATCAATAAGGTCAGCAACACGCCGCCGCGCCGCAAACCCACGGTCAGGGCCACGCCGATGGAACCGATCAGGCTTAACAAGGGCGTGCCGATGGCCAAGGTCAACTCCAATGCGGCAATGGCCCGCTCAGGCATCGCCAGCAACAGCCCCAGCAACGGGGCCAACAGCAACATCGGCAAGCCGCTGACCAGCCAATGCGCCAGCACTTTCGCCAGCACCAGCACCGACAAGGGTTGTGGACTGAGCAACATCTGCTCCAATGCGCCGTCTTCAAAATCCGAGCGGAACAGGCTTTCCAATGAAAACAAGGCCGCCAACAATGCCGCGATCCAGATTACGCCAGGGGCGATCTTGCGCAGCAATACCACCTCGGGACTCACGCCCAAAGGAAACAGCGTCACGATCATAAAAAAGAACAGCAAGGGATTAGCCAACTCGCCGCGATGGCGGAAAGCCAGCAGCAAGTCGCGTTTCATCATGGCGTTAAAGGCTTGGAGCATACAGCGTTTCCAACTTCAAATTATTACTTCCGACAAATTCACCCTGACCACATCCCCGCGCACTTCCACCGCCTGGTGGGAAGTCAACACCGCCATGTTGCCGCGTTGCAAATGATTTTCCAATAAATCGCGCACCAAGCTGACACCGGAGACATCCAAGGCGGTGAAGGGTTCGTCCATGATCCACAGCTTCGCCGGGCAGACCAACAACCGGGCCAAGGCGACCCGCTGCTTTTGCCCAGCCGACAGCGAACGTGCGGGCACGTCCTCCTTGCCTGCCAAGCCGGTTAACTCCAGTGCGCGGAAAACGGCAGCTTCATCGAAAGGAATGCTGGCCAGAGCCAGCGCTATTTTCAAATTTTCCAGCGGGGACAAATCGGTCTTCACGCCCAAGGTATGGCCCAAATAGGCCACTTGCGCAAAGTAAACCGTCCGCTGCTTGAGGATGTCTTCCCCGTCCCAAAGCACTTGCCCTTCGCTGGAACGGCTCAACCCCGCCAAGATGCGCAACAGGCTGGTCTTGCCGCTGCCGTTGGCCCCTTCAACCTGCATCAGTTGGCCTTCATACAATGAAAAGTTGAGTCCTGAGAAAAGCAGATTGTCGCCCCGGATGCATTCCAGATCGACGACCGTCAGCAGAGGCTTGGTTTTGGTGGGTTTGGGCGAGGGCAACGTAAAAGTTCGACGATGGGGGTCAAATCCAAAATAGCGTGAGCGGGCTTTCCCCCACTTTTAACGCAACAGTTTTATGGCATGTATAGCTAATGATAACCCCTCAACGCCGATTTTGATAGAGGTGGCGGCATGAAGGCCGCGCCACAACAGCCCACAGCCAGTCCTGCGTAACATCAGTTGCTCAGAAGCATTCATACTGCAACCGTTCCATCAAATAACACAGGCAATCCTGGCGGATGATGCGCTCGTTGCTAGTCAGCATCGCGGGCATTACCGACTGGCGAGTCAGCAACTCACCCTCCCTCACTTCAAAGTAATTCGCCGCCACATCGCGGCCTTCATCATCAAAAGCCTGTAGCGGCATTCCGCCACCCGGCGCGACCCGGCCAAAGCTTGTCCCCGATCGAAGCTCGGTAAAGTTGAAATGATCGAGGTTGGGTTCAAAGACAATATCCGCCTCGTCCCGGCCAAAAGTGAAACGGGTGGTTTCCGGCACTTTGACAAGGACGACGGTATGGTAAAGGTCAAGGTCATGGCGGGCCACGGGATGGACGGGGAAATGGTCAAGACGCAGCGCAGCTTCGACAAACGCGGCAGCATGGCCGTCAGAGGCACTGGCCCCCGCCTTGCCGCATTCCACTGTCACCGACGGGCAAAGTTCGGCAAAGGCCATCGCTTGCACACCGACAGGGCGGACAAAATACACGGCAATGCGCGAAAACAGCGTGGCAAGATGGAAAAAACGCTGATCCAAGCGGTTGATGCAGGCATAATGGGGGTTGAGGCCAGTGTTGTTGTGAATATCAATACTGGCAAACACACGGCGGCGGCGCATTTCTTCGACCACTTCCGCCATCATGTGTTCTTCCGCCAGTCCCTGCGCCTCGCAACCCGGCCAGACGCGGTTGTAATCCGGTTGGCCGTCCAACCGTCGCATACCCTCCCTCGCCGCCTGTACATTCCCGACGAACAGCGACAGGCATCTCGGCAAAGCTTTGCCACGGTGACGCCCGAGAACCTGCTGCATGGCTTTCAGGCCGGTGTCTTCGTTGCCGTGGAGCAGAATTGAAACGAACAACGGTTCGGCGCGACGGCCTGGCAGGTGGATCAGTGTCGGTCCGCCCAACAACCGATGCAGTTCGGTCGAGGGAGACTCGAAAAATCCGGCGGGCAATGCGTCAAGCAGGCTCAGCATTCAAATTTCCCATTGATGCACTGGCCTGCCAGCTTGCTGGTGTTCCAGATACGTTGCCGTCAGCCTTAAAAAATCGCGCCCGTGCCTGGCGACAAATGCCTTCTGCCAAGCCGCGCCGTTTTGACCGATCTCCACTCGCTCGCGGATGATCGTCAAGTACTTTTCACTTTCTTTGTCATCAATGCCGAGTTGCTTTAGACCGGATTGGGCCATTGGAATCAATTCGCCAAGCAACAAGTCGCGCATGCCGATCAGCCTGCCGTCCAGCCAACTGACCTTGGCCCCAAGCCCATGGCGGGCGGCTTGGTAGAAATTGGCGCGAGCATCGCTAAACGAAAGCAGGGCTTCCGGCGGACGGTCCAGCCCGGCAAGACTGCGCACCGCACCGAAATATAACGCGGCATTGGCGATCATATCGACAATGGAGGGCCCGGCAGGCATGACCCTGTGTTCAATGCGCAAGTGGGGACTGCCGTCCGCATCCTGCCCGACCAGCAGGCGATTCCAGCGCCAGATGGTCCCGTTGTGCATGCGCAGATGGCTGAATGTCGAGGCATCGTCACCCAAGTCAACGGGTAGCAAAACCGGGAAGCGCTTCTGGTTGTCGAGGAAGTTCTCCGCCGGGGTGTCTTTCAGGTAGCCGGAACCGAAGGTCACCCTGCTCTCGCCACACGTATCCACCGCTTGCTCAAACAGCGGAATGCGCGTTTCGTCCCACAATTGCTTTTCAAACAGGAAAGGCGCGTTGGCGGCGACTGCCACCATCGGCGCAGACAAAATCAGCGTGGCGTTGAAATAGCGGACAGCCGCCTCCGCCGGCACTTGCAAATGAACCTGGAAGGAGGTCGTCGCCGCTTCCAACATCACATCTTCATGCGTCAGGGCCAACCGCTCATCGCCTTCGATCTTCAATCGCAACGGCTGGCAAAGGCGGCGCTTCATGATTTCGGCGTTCAACGCGCGATAGCGGTTCATCGGGGAAATGTTGACCAATGACAAGTCGAAATCCCTGACCGTGGGCAGAATGCCGATCAGGATGAGCGAGCTTTCCAACTCGTCCGCCACTTGCAGGCAGTGCCGCCAAGTGTCGGTCAGTTCGCCCTGCATCAGCGAAAGCGAATTCCCCTTTAGTGCCAGGGGTGTGCCATTGAGTTCGACATTGAACTTGGACAACTCCGGCACCACCAAAGGGTTGCCCAATCTTCCCAAAAAAAGTTCGTTGTTGGCGATGGGGAAATACCCACGGTCAATCAACCAAGCTTCCAACTCGAAACCGCCGACATGGGCGACTGTGGAAAAACGGCCTACGCGCAGCCACTCTGCCAACAAGTCGGTTTCGTCGGCAAGGCGACGCTCGAACTGTGCAAAGTCTTCTGGCTTGAATTGGATGAGGTGTATTTCTTGTCCCATCGAAAGATTTTACCCCGCACCGTGATGAAAGGCATCGGCTTTTTTGCGGGGTAAAGAATAGCGCGGAGGATAAGCGGGCGGCAGTGAGTGATTCAGCAGGTTGGATCTTCGTTTTTCCCCGTATCCACGCTCCAACCCGGAACGCAAAAACGGATATATCAAAATTCGGGTGGAGAGGGCCCTATGGGAATTTCATCGTTGTGCAGAAAACCATTCCAATAAGCTCAGTTGCGGTTCCGCTTTGCGGCATTCCAATGACACTCCAGAATAACCGCACTTAAATCGGCTGTCCCCGCAACGATGGCAGTCGAGGCTACCCATGTCCTTTACCGAAGCGGCGCGCCATCCAAAGCCCTCGGTCCGGCAATAAGTTTTCGCAGATTCAATCGCCAAATCCCTGGCATCGCCTTCCGCTTTTTCCCTGTCCAGGCATTTGGAAAGCGGCGCGTGGCGCACAACTCCATCATTGATCACCCGATGGGTGTCAGCGAAGGCTTGCAGCGGGACAAAGCAAGCGATTTGCACAACAACTAGACCTATTTTAAGTAATTCCATGGCAGACTCCGATTGGCTTCACCGAGCGACAATAGCCTTGGTCGCGGCCTGGCTGTCACAGAGATAAACCTTCCCATCAACCATACCGTTGAATGACCCAGTGGGTGTGTAGCGCTCCCAAACCACATCGCTGGCGCCAAGTTTTTCCGCTTGCCTTAAGGCCACCTGTTGCGCCGAGCCTTTCCAGTCGTTGTTCTTGCCGTATCCCGAATCGCCGCTGACCCAACTTATGAACCGGCAAGATTTCACCTCCGCATCAGCCACTTGCCGTGGCAATGCCTGCGCGGTGGTCACCGTGCAAAGCAAGATGATGAAAACCCAAGCTGTGCTGAGTTTGAAAGCACGATTGAATGCGGCATCAGTGAAATGAGTCATGAGTGGTCTCCCCTAGGATATATTGGATCGGCAGTCTTGCACCATGTTCGAGCAATTGTGAACGACAGGCACGATTAAGATACATAGTTTCGTATCAATAGTAAATATCCAATAAAAAATATTTTTGCAGACTCTTGCAAACCAACCCCCTAATCGCTTATAAAGCATTAACTTAAAAGACTTTACGAACAACATGTCCAGGCATCAATTTCTTACTAAAATGCCCAGTTTTTTACCTATCCCAATAAATTGTGTGACACACACTGGCTCATTTATTCTACTTGGCGTGTGCTTTTGGTCGCTTTTTTTGCCCTTGACTGGTGCTGCCTGTGCCGAAGAAAGCGCGCCGGGTGGGCTTTTTGAAGCCCTGAGCGGAAAGAGTCCGAACGACTACCCCCTACTCAAAGATCATGGGCTAAACGTGGGCGGCTGGGCGACGGTGGGGTTCACTTACAATCCGACCAGCCCGTCTGATCGCAACAACACCCCGGTATCGATGAATTTCAGGTCAAATGAATGGAACCTCCATCAATTGGATCTGTTTATTGAAAAACCCATGGACGCGGAGACCAAGGGTTGGGCGATTGGAGGTCGTTTCGATTTCATGTTCGGAACCGATACGCCTTACACACAGGCGAGGGGTGACTGGGACAGCCGACTGATCGGTGAGAATGTTTTCCGCTTCTACAAAATCGCCCTGCCCCAAGCCTATATCGACATCCGTGCACCTCTGGGTTCGGGGTTGACCGTCCGCATCGGCCATTTCTACTCGATACTCGGCTACGAATCCGTCCCTTCCCCGCCCAATTTTTTCTATTCCCACTCCTACAGCATGAAGTCCTCCCCTTTCACCCACACCGGCGTGTTGCTGTCCTACCCGCTTACCGGCGACTTCACGTTTTATTCCGGCGCAGTGACCGGCCCGGACAACTTTGACGACCAATTCGGGGCATGGAGCTTTCTTGGAGGATTCAACTGGAAGCTCAATGAACAAGGCGCAAACTTCGCTGTCTCCGCATTGAGCGGAGATGTGAGTGAAACCGTCAATGACAACCTCACTTACCTGTCAGCCGTTTTGCAAATCCCCATCACGGAAAATCTGCGCTATGTGCTGCAACACGACAATGGCTGGCAGGCTCATCTGACTGACAATGGCGGCTTGGTTGGATGGTATTCCATCGTCCAATATTTGACGTGGCAATTTGAGGAGAAACTGGGGGTAGGCGGCAGGGCGGAATGGTTTCGGGACCAGAATGGCACCCGCTACGGAATTCCAGACACCGGATATTACGAGTTCACCCTAGGAATGAACTGGAAACCGTTCAAGTGGCTGGCCGTCCGCCCTGAAGTTCGCTACGACTGGGCTGACGGCCCTGGGAAGGTTTATGACAACGGCAAGGAAAACAGCCAATGGCTGTTAGGGACAGATTTTGTGGTGTTGTTTTAACGCTGGATCGCCAAGTGCAACCATTACCACCTTCGATAACCTCCCCGGTGAACCGGTGCGACCACGACTCGCCTGGGCGCAACCACTACCGCCCTACGCGGTGCGACTGGCCTACGCGCCACCACCGCGCCGTTGGGGCCGGCACAGCCCGCACGGTAAACGCCTCGCGCACAGACAACCGCCTGCGCATCCGTAACGGCAGTCAGCGCAAGAAATATAATGGCAAATGTCAGGACTTTAATTTTCATAGGGTTTCTCACAATAACTTAAAAAAAAGGTAAAAAGACGGGTAACGCTCTGGATTCTTGCAAGTCAATTGTACGTGTATGATAGCGTTATTCAATCCCCCCAGCCGCAAATAAAAAATACTCAGATGACTGATCGCCCCCTGCCGGACTTATCCCAACGCGCCCTGCCTGCCGTACTGGCGGCGCAATTCCTCTCTGCCTTGGCAGACAATGCTTTGCTGTTTGTAGCCATCGCCTTGGTGCAATCACAACACCGCCCGGACGAATGGGTGCCGTTGTTGCAAGAGTTCTTCGTGTTGGCCTTCGTCCTTCTGGCCCCTTTTGCAGGGCCATTTGCCGACGCCTTGCCCAAGGGGCGGGTGATGATACTGTCCAATGGGCTTAAATTATTGGGTGCCGGGGCGATGCTATCCGGGGTCCATCCGCTGTTGGCCTATGGCATGGTCGGCGCGGGCGCGGCAGCCTACTCGCCAGCCAAGTACGGCATCCTGTCCGAATTGGTGGTGGCGGAAAAGCTGGTGAAAGCCAATAGCATGATGGAAGGCTCGACCATTGTTGCGATCCTATTGGGGGTGGGGTCCGGCGGTTGGCTGGCGGATCGCTCCATTGCCATAGGATTATGGAGCGTTGTGGCGTGTTATTTCGCCGCCATGCTGGCAAATTTATTGATCCCGAAGCTGCCCGCCGTCCATCCCGGAGTGGCTTTCCGTCCTTGGGCAATGATCGTGGATTTTTTCCACACCACTTGGGGCCTGGCGAAGGATCGCGATGTGCGCTTTTCGCTCGCCTGCACTAGCCTGTTTTGGGGCAGCGGCGCGACCTTGCGGCTGTTGCTGGTGGCCTGGGTCCCCGTGGCATTGGGTATATTGGACACCTCCACGCCGGCCAATCTTAACGGCGCTGTGGCCGTCGGCATCGCTTTGGGCGCGGGGTTGGCATCCGTCTGGATCAAGCTGGAAACGGTGAACAGGTCATTGATTCCCGGACTGTTATTGGGTCCGGTGATCATGCTGCTAACCCAAGTCAAGGGGTTGGCCGAAGCCAGTGTTTTATTGGCAGTGGTTGGCCTGTGCGGGGGCTTGTTCGTCGTGCCGTTGAACGCTTTGCTGCAAGATCGCGGGCACGAAACCGTGGGCGCAGGCCACGCAGTGGCAGTCCAAAACCTGTTCGAAAACCTTGCCATGCTGGGCATGATCGGGCTTTACACCCTTTCCATCAAATTGGGGATGAATGCCATAAATGTCGGTCTGGCCTTTGGGGGGCTAGTGCTGGTCGGTTTGATCCCGATTGCAGTGGCGAGGCTATGGCATAAGGCAGCGTAGCGCCCATTACTGGGGGGAATACGGTAATCCTGCATCGAAACGCGACTGCCAGTGCCGCAGATGAAGCCCGGCCAATGGCCAGCAATCCTCATTAATGGGCAAAAGTGCTGATAGATAACTCGTCATTCCGGCTTAGGATGCCGGAATGACGGCAATGGAGCCATAATGAGAATTGCTGGCAAATGGCGGATCGTTCCACTTCGATTCGTGATTGCGAATCGGGAATGGCTTCAGTGGTCGCGCAGGAAACCAAGCCGGGCAAAAGGCAAGCGGCAAACAACCCCTTGATAAAATGGAATACGGTTTTAGACATGCGAAGACAGCTTGGGACATTGGCGAGAATGGCTTTACCCGTGGGGTGGCCTTCAGGCTACCAAATCGGCCTGAAGGGCAGTGGCCATTATTTACTGACTGATGTTACGCAGGGAGCGCCAAAGCTTGCTTTGGCCCGGATTGGGGTTGGAGCGCCAAAGCTTGCTTTGGCAAAGTATCCGTCAAGGCTTCGCCTTGATGTCAAAGCAAGCTTTGACACTGGGGCTGGAGTGGCAAAGCTTGCTTTGCCTGTCAAAGCAAGCTTTGACGCTCCATCGTTATCCGGCTTAAATGCTCGTGCGTAACATCAGTTATTTATAAAAAAAGCACCTTAGCGGTGATCCCCCAGCGAAGCGGGTGCGGCACGGTCCCTCGCCCAACTGCGGATGTGGTCGACTTGTTCCTTCATCGTCCTCGACAGCGGCACGATGTTGCCCGCCGTGCGCAGCAAATCCTCCAAAGTCATTTCACGGTTCTCCAGCTTGGCGCGGGTGACGGCGGAAACGACGCATTGCTCGCACTCTGCACCTGTCCAACCCTTAGTCAATTTAGTCATCCGCTCGACACCAAAGCCAGTCGGGTCAATGCCTCGCCGCTTCAAATGAATGTTTAAGATTTCGATGCGCTCCTCGTCCATGGGAATATCGACGAAAAACACTTCGTCGAAGCGGCCTTTGCGGATCATTTCCGCCGGTAGCAAGTCAATGCGGTTGGCGGTTGCAGCGACGAACAAGCCTCGCACCTTTTCTTGCATCCAAGTCAGGAAAAACGCGAAAATGCGCCCTTGCTCACCGGAGGATTCGGCGGAGGTGATGCCCATTTCGATTTCGTCAAACCAAACCACCGCCGGGGCAATCGCTTCCATCGTGCGGCAGGCGCGGGCAAATGCCCATTCCGGGTTGCCGTGCCTCCCTGAGAATATCTCGGTCATGTCGATGCGGTAGAGCGGTAACTCGAAGCAGGAGGCGACGGCCTTGACGGAGAGGCTTTTCCCGCAACCGGACACACCCATCACCAGCACCCCTTTAGGCACCAACTCGGCACCGATGCTGTCACGCATCAAAAACAATTGACGCCGTTCCAGCAGCCATTTCTTCATCACCTCCAATCCGCCGACGGTTTCGATCTTTGCACCGTCGGCAATATATTGGATGGTCCCGGAACGATTGACCAGCAAACGTTTTTCTTCGAACAAAACAGGCAGCGAATCCATGCCGAGATGACCGGTTTCGGCGACGGCGCGATGGATCGCAAAGCCCGCCTCGTCGAGGGTCAGGCCCTGCAAAGCGCGGGTCATGTGGATTAAGGTCTCTTCGCTGGTGTCGACCGTCCCGCCCTTGGCAACAATGGCCGTCGCCTGCTCTTCCAAAAATGTCTTGATTTCATTGAAATCGGGGATGTTCAGTTCGATGTAGACGATATTGCGGCTGATTTCCTCGGGGATGAAACGGATGGGCGAGGAAATTACGACGAACTTGCTTTGGCCGAAGCACAGTTCGTAAAGGTCGCGTATGCGCCGGACGACCACCGCCTCACGCAAAGCATCGTGGAAATCCTTCATATGGAAAATGGCCGGGCCTTGATAATGGGCGATAAAGTCCAGCGCGGCGCGAGGGTTGGTCGTATCATGTTCCGACTTGATGCCATTGGGGTCGATCAAGCCATCCGTCAAACTCCACGACCAATAAGGGAGTGGTGCGGCAAAAAAGTTTTGCGCCCCCTCGCGCAGCAACCTTGAGACACGCTGCTCTTCGGCAGTCATGATGTACAGGATGGGGCGGCCAGAGGCAAGCAAATCCTTTAACAGTTTGCTTGACTTGCTTTCTAAATTCATGGACGGGGAAGCTTGCGTTGCCATTGGCTTTACTCGCGGGGTTGGAGGGTTCAGGCTCAATCTACGGGGTGATTGGCAGTGAGGTTTGCGCTGGGGGAGTATTATAACAAGTCACGGGCGAGGGGTGGGGAACGCCGGCAATTCTCCTTTTGACATTGATGGAGCGGACCACGCCCACGATTGAGATGCGGCACGCCCCCAATCGCGGGCATGGCCCGCGCCAACGCCGTAATTGGCCGCTTACCTAACGGTATTGAGACTTGCATTCCATTACTGAGAGTGACGCGATGAAAAATATAGTGCTGATTTCATGTGTGGGCAGAAAAGTCAATTATAAAACCAAAGCCAAAGACTTGTACAAAAGCCCTTTATTCGTGGGCAACTTGAAATATGCGAGAAGCCTAAAACCAGACAACATTTTCATCCTTTCTGCAAAATACGGCCTTTTAAAACTGGATAGCGAAGTCGAGCCTTACAACACGACACTAAATGATATGCCGTTTTCCCAAGTAAAGGGATGGGCTGACAAAGTGGTTGAACAACTTAAAGAGCAAGCAAATTTACAAAGCGATCATTTTATCTTTCTTGCTGGAGAGAGATATCGAAAATATGTCGCACCGCATTTAGCGTCATACGAAGTGCCCTTACGGGGAATGAAAATAGGTAAACAGTTACAATGGCTGGCGAGTCAAAACAAATGAGCCAAATTTGCCCAAAAATCCACATGCTTTTTTCAGACCTTACCAAGTTTGAATTTCCTTTTGATACAAGAAGAATCCCTCTAAACGGGATTTACGTCCTTTTTGAAAAAGGAGAAATTGCTCACCAGACAGATAGAATTGTCCGCATCGGAACTCATACCGGAAACAATCAACTGCCATCAAGATTACAACAGCATTTTATTAGAGAAAGCAAGGATAGAAGTATTTTTCGTAAGAATATCGGCAGGGCAATTCTAAATAGGAATAACGATCCATTTCTCGCACAATGGGAAATTGACCTAACAACAACCGAAGCCCGAAAGAAACATAGTGGAACTGTTGATAAACGAAAACTTCAAGAAGTTGAAAAAATGGTCACAGATTGTATCCAGTTCAACTTTAGTTTCGTTGTCTTCAGAGTGGACGAGAAGGCAACGCGGCTTTTCTTGGAGTCGAAAATCATCTCCACCGTTTCTCTATGCGATGAATGTTTTCCATCAGAAGACTGGCTTGGATTACACTCACCCAAAGAGAAAATTAGGAAAAGCGGACTTTGGCTTGTCAATGAGCTTTATAAACGGCCTCTGTCCGAATCGGCTTCGTTGCGGATTTTGGTCACACCAATCAATTCTCGGCACTGGCAAAGGTGGTCCGCAGATCGTTGAAGTCAGAAAAATTTCTGCTTTCCATCGTGCGAAACCACGCTTGTAGCGGATTCTCCGCGTCGGGATATTTTTTCCAAAACGTAACTAGTGCTGGTTTGGCTATGACATGCATATAAAATATTATACCAAAACGGTATATCTAATCAATGGTGACATGGGACAGCCCGAGTAGAATGGTTCAAAGCCCGATGTCATAACCGTCCTAGTCAGTTTCGACATTCGGCGCAATACGCGGCGGGGCCTCTATTGCGCCTTACCGCGTTACTTTGTTACGACAAGCAGTAGGTTGGCATCCCATGCCGACACTCAAAGCACCGCCCGCAACAAAGCCTCCGGCGCTTCTTGCTGCGGCAGGTGGCCGACTTCCGGCAACACGGTCAAGCGGGCGTTAGGCTGGCGGGCGACCAATTCACGGGCGGTCTCCAACCGATTGATGACATCTTTGTCACCCCAGATTGCATGGGTTGGAATGCCTAGGCGAGCCAAGCAAGCGGCATAGTGGCTTCGACGCAGCGGCAGTCGCCAAACCAGTTGGTGCAGGACGGACAAAAAGGCGTCCCGCTGCCTGTCGTCCCATACCCGTTCATTGACCCGCTGATAAAGGAATTGAAGGTCTGCCTCGGGAGTGTGTCCATATTGGCGAAGAACAAGCGTTGCCTTTCCAAGGCCAGCTTTGGGTCGTCTCGCAAACCATCGTACATGCGCTTGCCCAGAAACGGCAATGCCATGAGCAGAAGCGCCTGATGGTAAGAAAAAACACGGGTGGTCAATGACCCGCCAAGCAGGTACAGGCAAGAGACTTGGTCCGGGCGCTTGATCGCCACCGACTCGGCCATCATCGCCCCCAGCGAATTCCCCATCAACGCAACATGTCCCAGGGATAACGCATCCATCAGTTCCAAAACGGCATCGCGCAAGAACTCCATCGGGTAACTCCGCCGTGGCTTGTCGCTACGGCCAAAACCGGGCATGTCCATTGCGACAACCCGATACTTGTCCGCAAGCGCTGCGAACACATGACGCCAACTGTCTGCGTCATCACCCAAACCATGCAACAGCAACAAGGGTGGCTTGGACGATGGGCCGGAATCGTAAAAGAACAGGCTGATTCCACTGTGTTTAAGTGTTAGCCGCGCACCGAATTCGGCAAGTGCCGGCCAAACTTGCATGGGACCGGAAAATTCAGACATCTTTACCCCCTATTATTTATTCGTCAAGAAAACAAAATTCCGTTCAATTGTGCATTAAAAAAGCCTAAACTGTGCGAGTATTCAACTCAATGCCACAACACTGATGAAAAACCTAATTTTGATTCGACATGCTAAATCCAGTTGGGACGATCTTGCGCTAAACGACCTTGAAAGGCCTCTAAACAAACGCGGGAGGCGGGAGGCGCCTGCCATGGGCCGCTTGCTTGGCGAAAAAGGCTTGCTCCCCGACTTGATCCTATCCAGCCCGGCCAAACGGGCTTTGAAAACAGCGAAGTTGATTGCCGAAGAACTCGGCTATCCGAAAAAGGACATCGCAATCCGCGAGTCCATTTATGAGCAAGACATGAAGGCTATGATTGGACTCATTAGTGAACTTGATGATAAATTGAAACGGGTATTCCTCATCGGGCACAATCCAGTCATCACCGAGTTGGCTAACCGACTGACGGGGGGGGGCATCCACGACATGCCCACTTGCAGCATTGTTTCCATCGAATTCTCGCTGCCCGCTTGGAAGCAATGTGCCATCGGCGTTGGGGATGTTGCCTTGTTCGAACGTCCAGCCAAAGCGAAACCAACCGACGATAATGACGAAGAATTACCCTCTGACGACATTATCGGCACCTAACGCGGAACAAGTTGTTTCAAAACCGTCGTTCCGGCATGGAGCGTCGGAACCTAGGCTCCATGGACGGCGGGGTTTTGGGGCATCCCCCCGGCGCTCCATGCCGGGGCAGGCTCTGCAATCTGGATTCCGGCGGTTCATTGCCGGAATGACGGAATAGCTGAAACCTACGTCCAATCAAGTGACCCAATACCCGCGAGGTGACTCCTTATGTCCGCCCAACCTGCTTCCGCCGAAACAACCCCGATCATCGAAACCCCCCTTATTGATAACTATGGCTTGTTTGCGGAGAGCCTAGTTCGCAAGGGCAAGGCACGGGAGGCCGAAATCAATCGCGCCCGCCGCTTGGCCGCGCAAACCGACGACCAACCCCTGCCCGCCTTGCTGATGAAACTGGGGATTGTTTCCGAGCGTGACATTGCGGAAGCATTGGCTGAAGTCAGCGGTTTGCCGTTAGTCGGCACGGGCGATTATCCTGAAGCCTCGCCCTTGCCCGAAACCGTGGCGACACGGTTTCTCAAGGAGAATCATATCGTCGGCATCAACGCCTTGGACGATGCCTTCGAGGTGGCCATCGCCAATCCCTTGGAACAGAGTCTTTTGGATGCGCTCGCCTTGGCCTGTGAAAAACCAGTGCTAGCCAAGGTGGGCATTCCTTCTGAGATTGAGCGGGCAATCGAGCAACAACTGGGCGCGGGCAAATCGCTGATGGGCCAGTTGGTGGACAACTTCGGCGGCGATGACGAAGTCAACGAGGCGGATGTCGAACACCTCAAAGATTTGGCTTCGGAAGCTCCGGTCATCCGCATGGTCAACCTCATTATGCAGCGGGCGGTCGAGTCCCGTGCCTCGGATATCCATGTTGAACCCTTTGAGGAACGCCTCAAAGTGCGCTTTCGCGTGGACGGCGTGCTAAAGGAAGTGGAAGCGCCGCCGGTGCGCTCCACCGCCGCCGTGATCTCGCGCATCAAGATCATGGCCAAGCTCAACATCGCCGAACGCCGCCTGCCCCAGGACGGTCGCATCAAACTCCAAGTGGTCGGCAAAGAGTTGGATTTGCGCGTCTCCACGGTCCCCACCATGTTCGGCGAAAGCGTGGTCATCCGCCTACTGCACAAGGAAAGCATCAAGTTCGATTTTGCCTCCTTGGGTTTCGAAGGGAAGGCGCTGGATCGGTTTTTGGAAGTGCTGGCCCTGCCCCATGGCATCATCCTCATCACAGGACCCACCGGCAGCGGCAAATCCACCACCCTCTACACCGCTTTGCACAAGATCAACACGCCCGAGCGCAAGATCATCACCGTGGAAGACCCGGTGGAATACCAACTGGAAGGGGTCAACCAGATTCAAACCAAGGCGCAGATTGGCCTGACCTTCGCCTCCGCCTTGCGTTCCATCGTGCGCCAAGACCCGGACGTGATTATGATCGGCGAAATGCGCGATCTGGAAACCGCCCGCATCGCCGTGCAGTCCGCGCTCACCGGTCACATGGTGCTGTCCACCTTGCACACCAACGACGCGGCGGGCGGCGTCACCCGCTTGCTGGACATGGGCTTGGAAGATTACCTGATTGCCTCCACTGTCAACGGCATTTTAGGCCAACGCTTGGTGCGCAGGCTTTGCCCGCATTGCCATGATACCTACCCGGCCCTGCCGGAGGTGGTGGCCGAAATGAGATTGCGCCGTTTCCAACCCCATGGCGAAGTCATGCTGCCCCGCCCGGTCGGCTGCGAAATGTGCGACGGACTGGGTTACAAAGGCCGGCTGGCCATTCAGGAGTTTTTGGTCATGACCGACGACATTCGCCGTTTGGTGATGACCCACGCCCAAGCCCGGCTGATTGAAGAACAAGCACTAAAAGAAGGCATGGACACGATGTACGAGGACGGCCTGCGCAAAGCCGTGGCGGGGTTGACGACGCTTGAGGAAGTGTTGAGGGTGACTTCGGATAATTAATTTGAATTCCTTTTTTCCATACCTAACCCAGAGGTCAAAAGCTTATGCAAACCATCCATGCCGATGCCGCTGTATCATTGGCAGAACTCGGAAAAAACCCGGCAGCCGTTCTCGAGCAATCGGAGGGCGAACCCGTCGCCATTCTCGCCGATGGACAAGCGGCGGCCTACCTATTGTCCGCAGACTATTACGAAAAGCTGCTGGATGCTTTGGACGACTTGGCGCTCGCTGAAATAATCCAGCAACGGCAAGGCCAGGCGCACATTAAAGTCGATATCAATGACCTATGATCTTGAGTTTCTTCGGGATGCTTTGAAGGAAATGGCTGGAAGGCGATTAGGTTGATTACCATTAAAAATGATGAAAAAAAAGGCAAACCATGCCACAAGCGGATGTAAAAATAGCCTTATTGATTGACGCGGACAATTCATCCGCTGCGAAAATTGATGTGATACTATCCGAATTGGCAAAGTATGGCGTGGTGTATATCCGTCGGGCTTATGGCAATTGGAAAAGCCCCACTTTAAAATCTTGGGAGGATGTTTTGCATGAATACGCCATTCAACCTATACAACAATTTGATTACAGCAAGGGGAAGAACGCGACCGATATTGCATTGGTCATTGATGCGATGGACTTGCTTTACACCCAAAAGCTGGATGCTTTTGGCATCGTTTCCAGTGACAGCGATTTTACCCCTTTGATTATGCGAATTCATACCCATGGCATAAAAGTATATGGCTTTGGTGAGAAAAAGACCCCGGAACCCTTCGTCAATGCCTGTTCAAAATTCACTTACCTTGAAGCTTTGGGGATTATCGATGAAAAAACTGAGCAGAAAACAATACCTTCAGCACCAATAAAAACATCAACTACTGCGGCTATTTCACCAGAGACTTCGCAAATACAAACAAATCCAAAACCGCCGCTGAGTATTAAGTCAGACACCACGCTAATGAACTTATTGCGTTCAGCAGTGGATGCCACTGTTGCAGAAAATGGCTGGTCATCTATGAGTGGTGTAGGTGCCCACATTTCCAATCAAGCCTCTTTTGATTGCCTCAACTATGGGTTCAAGAAGCTAAGTGATCTTTTCATGGCCTGCGATCTATTTGAAGTTTCCAATAATCAAAAGGGGATCATGGTCGTGCGTCAACGACAAAAGAAACAGGTATTGTCCCCTATCGTTTCCTTGCCCAAACTGGTTGCTAAGATAGAAAGTCCACCAGCCAACCGACAAGCAGTTGTTTCCAGCTTAGAAGAAAAATATATAGAAATCCTGATAAAAAAAGGATGGGAGAGACTTTCCAAGTTTTCTTTGATGAATTTCTATCGTGTGATGAAAAATGTAATCTTTGACAAAAAAGAAACGCTATTTTCTCATGCGCTGAAAAACAGACCTGCATCAAAAGAAGCAGATGCAAAAATTGCTTACGATATCTTTTGGAAAGCACAACTTTTCAAAATTGAATCTGACTTGCCGGAGAATAAAAGCCTATTACTTGTCGAATATCCAGATTTTCTGGATAGAATTGATAAAGCCATGCTGTCAAGGTTGATAAGGGGTTGCCTAGAACAAAAAATTGAAATAGATAGTGCGATGATAGCAAAACTGCTTTACCAAGACTATGAACAAATTCAACTGTCTATGATGATTGAAAAGTTACAAAAAGATAATCCTATCGCTGCCCTATTTGTTTCCGACAAGAAACCAATTGGATTCTAAAATAAGAAAATGCTTAAATCTTTGCAACTTGAAAACTTCACAGTCTTTCCATCGATCCATTTCGATTTATCCACTGGCATCAATGCCTTTTTAGGGGAAAATGGGTCAGGGAAAACTCATCTACTTAAAGTTGCATACTGCCTAGACAGGGCATGGTCTGACTTGACCAGCAAGCCATTTACATTATCCAAAAAACGCGCGGACGTTTATTTTGGAGACCGCCTAGTGAGTTTGTTTCAAACGAATCTTCTCAATTTAATTCGCCGAGGTGCGTCGGAATGCCGATTGATAGCACAAATTGATGCTTTCATACCAACGGTTAAGATCAGAATGCCCTACGAAAATCCGTGGCAACAATTTCCGTTTGGGAACGGCATCGAAGAATTATCTTGGCAGATTGTAATTAATGGGGATGAGCTAAGTAACCAATTAGACACGGAAATTATTCCAGAATCAGCAGCGGTAAATACCTATCAATTGAAATCAATATTCCTACCAAGCAAGGAAATTGTCTCTTTTTATGATGGTCTTGCCGGTCTATTGGAACGCTATGAAATCAAGCTTGATGCCACTTACAGAGACCTGCTTCCTTTAATAAATTCGCCAGAATTAAGCCACCTACCAGACTGGTTTGACGATGTTTTTGCGGAACTCGAAGATGATCTCGGGGTAATGAAGCTGGAAAAAACTAGCTTAGTCTTTGTGGGTAAAGATGGAGTTAAAACCGAAGCACCCATGATGGCTGAAGGTTTCCGTAAATTGTCCCTCTTGATGTATTTGGTGCGCCACGGGGCCATTGAAGAAAAAGGGGGTTCTATTTATTGGGATGAGCCAGAAGCCAACCTCAACCCAAGGCTAATCGCCAAGCTGGCAAAGATACTGGTTGCCCTTGCCAGTCATGGTATACAAGTGAATATTGCAACCCATAGCCTATTTTTCCTTAAGGAAATCGACTTACAGTTAAAGATAGCTAGAGCAACGAATAAAGTTCCGGCACGGTTTTTCGCGTTATATGATACCAACAAAGGGATACAGGTTAGCGTGGGGGATAGCCTAGAGGAAATAGAACCCATCGTTGCGTTGGATATGGAAATCGACCAAGCGGATCGCTATAACGAATGGTTTGACCATATAAAAAAACAAGCTGACTAACGCCATGTGCAGAATCACCGAAGGCAAACTTGAGTTCACTTTTCCCGAAAATTGGCAAGCTATTAAACTCGACGATACAGGATTTTACCGTAAGCATTTTCAGAATTTCGCCGACAGCAAGAGTATGGATATAGCTTCTTTTCAGAATGAAGGTGACGAATTATGGCTGCTTGAAATCAAGGATTATCGTATGGATCGCCGTACCAAAACATCGGACATATTCAAGGAAGTTGCCATAAAAGTTCGTGACACCTTGGCTTTGTTATATTTGGCAAAAGGTAAATCTGAAACTGCAATCCACAGTTTTGCTCAAAAAGCGGTGGCAAAATCGAAAATTCGGATAGTGTTGCATCTGGAACAACCAGCCAAACATTCCAAACTTTACCCCGCTATTGTTGAACGAAACAATGCACAAATGAAATTGACGCAAACAGTCCGTGTGGTTGACCCACACCCCCTATTTTGCGAACTTTCGGCCATGCCGGCGACTTGTTGTTGGCAAGTCATTCCCAAACCAAATTTCTGAGCTAATCATGCCCCTGTATTTCTACAAAGCCGTCAACCGCGACGGCGAAACCGAAGAAGGCGAACGCCAAGCCACTGACGAAACCGCCTTGCTGCTTGCCCTGCAACATGACGGGCTGTTGCCCATCAAAATTGCGCTGGCATCAACCAAACCATTCGCCTGGCTGCGTTTTGGCGCCAAAAAATCCGGCATCTCGCGCAAGGATGTCGCCTTGTTCACCCACGAATTGCTGACCCTGCTGCAATCGGGCCTGCCGTTGGACCGGGCTTTGGTCGTGTTGCTGGAGTTGACGGAATCGCAACCGTCGATGAACGCCATGGTCGGCAAGGTGCTGGAGGCGGTCAAAGGCGGGGCGCAGTTCTCCGATGCATTGGAACAACAAACCGGGGTGTTTTCCCGTTTCTATCTGAACCTGATTCGCGCCGGCGAGGCGGGCGGGGCACTGGAACTGGTGCTGGAACGGCTGGCCGACTATCTGGAGCGCTCGCAGGAGTTGCGCGAAACCGTTAGTACGGCGATGATCTACCCGGCGATCCTGCTGACCATGTCGGCGGCCTCTTTACTACTGCTGCTGACTTTCGTCGTCCCCCAGTTCACCGAGATGTTCGAAAGCGCAGGGAAGGAGTTGCCCGTCCCCACGCAAATCGTGGTCGGCGTGGCCCAAGCGTTGAGGGATTATTGGTGGGCCTTGCCCTTGATTTTTATTGCCATCACCAGTTATTTCCGTTATCAAATGGCCGACCGTGACCGGCGTTACGTTTGGGACCGCCGATTCATCCATCTGCCCTTGGTCGGGGATTTAATCAAAAAAGTCACTGTGGCCAACTTCAGCCGCACCTTGGCAACCCTGCTGAGCAATGGTGTCACCTTGTTGACCGCCCTGACCATTGTCAAGGACACCGTGACTAATCTTTTGGTGGCTGAAAAAATTGATCTGGCCGTGGAAAGCCTTAAACAAGGCGGCGGGTTGACCGGGCCCCTGATCGAATCCGGCCTGTTTCCGACCTTGGCGATCCAGATGATAAAGCTGGGTGAAGACTCCGGCCATCTGGATCAAATGTTGGACCGGGTCGCCACGACCTACGACAAAGAAGTCAAGACCGCCGTGCAGCGCATGTTGGCCCTGTTGGAGCCGGTGCTGATTGTGGGACTCGGCATCATGATTGCTGGTATCATTATATCCATTCTAATGGCAATTTTGAGCGTAAACGACTTGGCCTTTTAACCTTGGGGTGGCCTTCAGGTCGCCTTTATTGAGAGCGAAAAGTGGCCTGAAGGCCACACTACATCCTTCAACGAAAACAAATTTATGCAAAACAACACACATTTATCCCGTACCGCCCGCGGCTTCACCCTGATTGAACTGTTGGTAGTGCTCGCCATCTTAGGGCTTTTGGCCGGGCTGGTGGGTCCACAACTGATCAAGCATTTGGGCGAATCGAAGGCCAAGACGGCGCGACTGCAAGTCGAGGAGTTATCCTCCACGCTGGACATGTACAAGCTGGACGTAGGCCGTTATCCCACCACTGACGAGGGGCTTAACGCACTGATCGAAGCGCCGGGCACGGCGAAAGTCTGGAACGGGCCTTATCTGAAGAAGAAGAAGGTTCCGTTGGATCCTTGGAACAACCCTTACCATTACACCGCCCCCGGTCAGCACGGCAAGTTTGACCTATGGACGTTGGGTGCCGACAACGGCGAAGGCGGCGATGGGGAGGATTCGGATATTGCCAGTTGGGAATAAGCATGTTGGAACCCGGCATGGATACCGTGGCTGGCGATGGCAACAACCTGCCTTCGTGGAGATTCCATGTTGAAAACCTAGGCTGTATAAAGTCCGGTGACTTTGAAGTGAAGCCGCTGACGCTTTTGTGTGGTCCTAACAACACCGGCAAGACTTGGGCGATGTATGCATTGTATGGGTTTTTGGATGACACACGCATATCGTCACCTTTGCCGGAAATTGAACAGTTACTTGATAAAGTGAAAGAAAAAAGGATTTACTCATGGGATTTTGGTGCTTGGCTTGAAACTCATGCCGATGAGTTGCTGGAAACTATCAATCGAAAGATGCGGCAGCTTTTGCCCGAGATATTCAACGCTCCTGAGCCTATTTTTGCCGAAAGTCGCTTTGATTGGGTGATTGATCGTGAGACGTTTGTGCGGTCTGGCATCAGCCGCGCATTGATTTTTCAAATGAATATAGCTAACCGACATGTAATGGATTTTCATAAGCCTGCCGGGGGTTCGGAGTTGCAGATCATTCTTCAAATTGAGGAAGTGCCCGGCTTGAGTTCTTATCTATCCATTCTTTTGCTAGACCATTTAATGGGAGGAGGAAATACTCGTTTGAGGAGCCAGTGTTTCCTGATACCTGCGGAGCGCAATGGATTAAATCTTTTTTATAAGGAATTGGCCTATAGACGGACAGCGCTATTGCACCCGTTAAACATAGCAGATTTGACTTCGGATGACATTTCTCAATATGCCAAACCGATTGCGGATTATATTGATTGGCTCAATAAAATTCCAGAATTGCTCAAACGGAAGCCTAGTCTTTTTCATGGTTTAGCCGGACAAATCGAGGCCATCGTAGGTGGCAATTATTCTGTGGATGGCAATGGCGATGTCTCTTTCACGCCTGAAAAAAGTGAGGAGAAACTGGGCTTCCATCTTTCATCATCTACAGTCAAGAGTCTATTTGGCTTATGGTTTTATTTGGAACACCAAGCAAAACCCGGCGACACGCTAATGATTGACGAGCCGGAATTGAATTTGCATCCAGCCAACCAGCGAGCGTTGGCCCGTTTGCTGGCCCGACTGGTCAACGCTGGGTTGCGTGTGGTTGTCAGTACCCATAGTGATTACATTGTAAGGGAAATCAATAATCTCATTATGCTTTCAACTCGATTTGAGGGACGCGAGGCTTTGATTAAGAAGTTTAATTACGAAAATGAAGATTTTATTGATTGTGAGCATGTTACAGCTTATTTGTTTGAAGGTGGAACTATCAAACTCATGGAAGTTGGATCGGAGGAGGGGATAATCGCTGTGACCTTCGACCAAGTCATCCATTCGCTGAATGAATCCAGCAACGACATTTTCTACGCTAAAAGGGATGGCGTGGAATAGGCAATGAGCAACGATGCGCTGGAAGGCTTAAAGCGTATGAAAGAATGCTTTAATCCCTATTTTATGGAACAAATCGAGGGCAAAAAACACAGGCTTGCTGATGAAAAAAGCAGTCAAAAGTTACTGCTAGATTTTGGAGATTTACAACATTCAATTGTGCTGTCGATTGACAAAGATCGAGATAGAAATGATTCTAGCGGTTTTGGCGGGATAGCACCAGACAAGCTGTTTCCTTTTTTTAACCCTAAAGTTCCCGGCATCACTGAGAAAAATGATTTCATCCTAATGGCCTGTCATAAAGAATGCCTATATGTTTTTCTGCTCGAAATGAAAAGCGGAACGAAAAACGACTACTTAAAGCAAATGAAAGCAGGCTTGTGGTTTATTGATCTCGTCGTTAATTTGCTTGGCTTGCATGGGCAACTCGTTGACACAGTTAAGCCACGCTACTTTGGGATTTTGAGTTTAAGTGGTAAAAAGTCCCCGAATCTTGGTGGCACCCGGCATGATAATATAAGTTTTAATGACAGAAATGGATTGTTGGTGTCTGAATGGACTGATGACAGCATCAACGTCAAAAGCCTAATCAACGCAGCGAACAGGGCTGTGTCTTGAAGTTAAAATCTGCCCTTTCGCCTTCCCTATGTTTGGGCTTCACCCTACTGGAAATGATTTTGGTGTTGGTGGTCGCCGCCATGTTGGCGGTGGTGGCGGTGCCCAATATCCAGCCGGCCATTGCCAGCATGCAATTAAGGTCCGCCACGCAAGATGTGGCATCGGCTTTGCGTTACACTCGCGGTGAGGCGTTGAGCAGGGGGCGTGTGGCGGAATTTGTTTTGAACGTAAACCAACATTTCTACAAGGTTCCCGGACGGCATAAACCCTATGGCCTGCCACCCGTGGTCAAAGTGAGCCTGTTCACCGCCGATTTCCTGATGTCGGAAGGGCAGGGCAGCATCATCTTCTATCCCGACGGATCCGCAAGCGGGGGACGGGTCACGCTTGACGGGGCGGGGAAAAGCTGGCTTGTCGATGTCAACTGGCTGACGGGTGCCGTCGTGATCCGGGAAGTAACCAATGATTGAACCGATTCGATTTAATCAGCATGGCTTTTCTTTGCTGGAAGTGCTGGTGGCTTTTTCAATCCTGTCACTCAGCCTTGGAGTGCTGTTGCGCATTTTCGGCGGGGACGGCCGATTGGCCGGGCTTGCGGAGGAACATTCAAGGGCTGTGGTGCTGGCCGAATCGCTGCTGGCGAATGCCGGTGTGGAAGCACCCTTGCAACTCGGGGAATTCAGCGGCGAAATAGACGGCCGGTTCTCTTGGGTCATGCGGGTCACTCCTTTTGTGCCACCTGAGGAAGGGTTACCCGAACAGCAGTCCTTCAAACCTTATTGGGTGGAATTGACCGTGGAATGGGGCGAGACCAATGAACCTCATGCATTCACCCTGTCCACGTTGAGGCTGGTGGGCAACAACAATAACCGTGGCTTGGGGTTCGGCCCCATACCCCCCGGCCCTCAATGAACCACATGCCATACAAACCAAGCCAAACCGGCTTCACCCTGCTTGAGGTGATCATCGCGACAGTCCTCCTGGCCGTGATGATGACCCTCTTGCTAGGCGGAATGCGCGTCGGTGCGAGCAGTTGGGAACAGGGCGAGCGTTTGGCCGACCGCACCTCCCGCCTGATGGTGGTGGACAATTTTTTCCGCTCCCATCTAAGCGATGTGAAACCCTTGTTTGAAAGCCCTACGGACAACCGGCTAGTCGGCGCGCCGCCGCGACTATTATTCCGCGGCGGGACCGACTGGCTTGAATATGCAGGAGCCCTGCCGCCACAGGTGCGGGGTGGAATCTACAAGTTTCGTCTGCACCTTGCCGAGGAAGGCGAGCGCCGCGACCTCAAGCTTGCCATGCGTCCGTTTTCCACCGGCGAGAAGGGTGGCTCCGTCGAGCCGATTGAAGATGTGCTCGTATTGGAAAATGTGCAAAGTTTGCATTTTTCCTATTATAAAAAAAGCAATGCCAATAATGCCAATGGAGAATCGAAATGGTTGGAAGAATGGAAGGAAAGTTTTCTTCCATCACTCATCCGCATTGAAATTTCCTTGCGCGGCGAACCCGCATGGCCTTCCGTTGTCGTCGCCCCGCGAGCGGAGACAGGCCAATGACGCGGCGTTTTCCAACCTATCGAAGCTGGCAAACCGGCATGGCCATGGTCGTGGTGCTATGGATGGTGTCCCTACTCACCATCATGGCGGGGAGTTTTTCCCTGTCCACGCAACGCAATACCGGACTGGTCAATAACGCCAAGGAAAGGGCTCGGGGTTTGGCCTTGGCTGATGCCGGCGTACACTATGCCTTAATCATGCTGAGTCAGCCCGACCCGATCAAGCGTTGGCGCAGCGATGGCACCTCCTATAAAGTGGCGTTGCCGGGCGGGGTTGTGGGCGTGACCCTATTCGACGAGAGTGGCAAGATCGATATCAATTCGGCTTCGGAGCAAACTTTGCGCACCGTGCTGGGCAAACTGATGGGGGGCGACGAAATGGCCGCCCTGTCACTCTTGGATAAAATCATAGACTGGCGCGACAGCGACAACCTCAAGCGCGTAAACGGTGCCGAGGAGAAGGATTATCAGGCGGAAGGCAAGGCTTATGTTCCGCAGAACAAAAACTTTCAGGTATTGGAGGAGTTGCAGATGGTGCTGGGGATGACCCCCGCCCTTTACAAGAAATTGGAGCCATTGCTGACAATTTACAGCGGGCAGGACGGAATCAACCCGCAAAAGGCTTCGGGTGAAGCCCTGCGCTTGTTGCTCGGCATGGATGAGAAGGCCGTCGCCGACTTTTTGAACTTGCGCAGGACGAGCCAGCCCAACACACCGGCCCCTCCCCTGAACGTACCTCCAGGCGGGGTGCGCACCATTGGCGGCGGCGATACCACCTATACGATTTTTGCGCAGTCGCGAACCGAGGAAGGCTCCGGCGCCGGACTCAAAGTCGTCGCCCGCCGCCAATTTTCGCGTAGCAACGGTGCGCCATTCGCCTTCCTAAGTTGGAAACAACAGATTTTAGGGTCGGAACAAACCATTCCCACCGAACTTGCCACCCCTAGATAAGCCACACATGCTCAAGCTGGATACACGGATCGATTTGAACTTTGAAAAGTTTCTTCGCTGGTGGGGCGGGGAACTGGCGTTTTTCATTCCCCAACGGTTGTTAAAACTATTGGGGGGGGGAAGGGCGCGCCTAGTGCTGATGCGCACAGGGGAAGGACTGAGTGCCGCCTACTTTGACGGTGATGGCGTGCGCGAATTGGGCCTATTGCCGCTGGACGAAAGCGCACCAGGCAAACGCGGGCAATTGCTTGCGGAAAACCCCGGACTCGACAATGCCGAACTGGTATTGCGGCTTCGCCCGGAACAATCCATGGCCAGGGTGTTCAAACTTCCAGCCATTGCCGAAGAAAACCTGCAACAGGTCACCGCGTTCGAGATGGATCGGTTGACACCGTTCACTGCGGGCCAAGTCTATTTCGATGTCAAGTTGCTTGACCGGCTGGCAGCGACGCGCCAAATCCGTGTCGAATTGGCCCTGGCCCCCCGGAAAACTTTGGATGCCCTCTTGGATGAACTGATTCCCTTCGGTTGGCGGCCTGAACGGGTCGATCTGGAGAGGGGGCATGACACTCTAGGGCATAACCTGATGCCGGAGAAATTCCGCCCGCCCAAAAGCCGTTTGCCAAAAATAATCACCGTCGCTTCGGCAGCGCTGTCATTCTCATTATTGCTCGCCGTGTTGGGGTTGCCCATTCTGATGAATCAGCGTTTGCTGGATGAACTGCAAACCCAAGTCAAAGCAGTGGGGAAAGTTGCCAAAGAAGTACAAGAATTACGCGAAAATGCAGAGAAACTATCTAATGAAAACGGCTTCCTGTTGCAGAAAAAACGCCATGAACCCGTCATGACCGACATGCTGGATGAACTCACCAAAGTGATACCCGACCAAACCTCGCTCAACGGGCTGCAATACCGGGAACACAAAGTCATCATCCAAGGGCAGTCCCCCGCCGCTTCCAGCCTTATTGAGCGCATGGAAGCCTCGACTCATTTTAAAAACACGAGTTTCGTATCCCCCGTCACCAAAGATGTTTCCAACGGGCAGGAACGCTTTCAGATCGCCAGTGAAGTGACCAATGGGAGGTTTTCTGAAAATAAGCCTGAATAAATCCAGGATTTCCGCCCTGGCATTGCTGATTGTCGTTGTCCTCATTTTATTCCTAGGCATATTGGGGCCTCTTTATGCGATCGGCAACGGCTATCGGGATCGTCTTGAGGAATTGGAATTCAAACTGCAAAAGTTGCGCAAAATCGCGGCGGAAAAGGACTATTGGCTGAACCGTTTGGAGGAAATCAAAAAACAAGGCAAGGCCGAGGGCCGCCTCATTGCGCGGGACACCGCCGCCCTCGCCTCCGCCGACTTGCAAACGCTGATCAAGGAAGCGGTAAACCGGGCCGGTGGAGAATTGATCAGCACCCAAGTGATACCCGAGCGCAAGGAAGAGCAATTTACCCGTGTCGCAGTGAAATTGCGCATGACCGGCAGCACCACTGTGTTGCGGGACGTACTCCATTCGTTTGAATCGGGCCACCCTATTTTATTCGTGGAAAACCTCAATATCCGGCCGATACGCATTGCGCAACCCGCGTTGCCCGGACGCAAACCGGGCAAAGTGATGGACAAGCTCAGCGTGGATTTCGACGTAATCGGCTATATCAGGGGGAGTTGAACATGGCCAAACGATTTCGGGATTACAACTTGGCGCTGCTATTCATTGCCGTCTCGGCGCTGATCTCAGTGGTCTTTGTTTCGCAATGGCTACACTACCGCCACCAACGGACTGACCTGAAAAAGCTGCTGGCCACCAAGGTTGAAGCCCGCATGGAAGACCAAGGAGTGGAAGAACAGCATTTCGAGTTGCCTAGCCTTGAAGAGTACTCGGCAACCGTCGAACGCCCCTTGTTCATGGAAGGGCGACGCCCCGCCACGGTGGAAGCCAACGAACCAGAAGCCGCCCCTGTGGAAAAAAAACCGCTGGCGGTCAAGCTGATGGGTGTCGTTTTTGCGCCCAAGGAAACGTTGGGATTGTTCGTCGATGCGCAAGGAAAATACAAGCGGCTACGCATCAATGATTCGATAGGCGGCTGGAAAGTGGAGGGGATCGAAGCAGACAAGGCAATCATGGAACAGGACGGGGCCAAGGAAGAATTGAAACTCGCCAAACCCAAACAAAAAAAGGGTCCGGGGCAGCCAAAACCAGGCGGCCCGATGGGTGGGCCGCCGCCCTTTGGCCAACCCGGCGTACCCGGACAGCAAGTGCCTCCCTTCGGGGCAGTGAATCCCAACAACCCTAACATGCCAGAACCCCCCTTTGATTCAGAACAACCGAATGATCCAGTCGATGAAACCGCAATCCCACCTGAAGAACCGCAGTATGAGCAATGAAAACTCTTCCGTTGCCATGAAAGGCTCGGCTGGAAAGCGGGTCGTTGTCGCAAGCTTGGCGGCGATACTCATGTTTCTGCCAGGATGCGAATACATGGGGCCTGCCGGGGCCAAGAAAATGACCATCCCGGATTCCTTGGTTATTCAGAACAAAAAGCCCAAGGTTGAACCACCTCCCATTGAAACCATGGAAACCCGTGGGGCGACCAAAGTTGAAGTCTACCCACCTTCCGGTACGCTGTTCGGAGCGCCTGACAAAAGCGGCGACGAAACCGCTAAACGGAATTTCCGGCCAAAAGAGGGGAAATATACGCTCAACTTTGAAGACGCCGACCTTGGCGAAGTGGCCAAGGTCATCTTGGGGGACACCTTGAAAGTCAACTACATCATCAGCCCGAAGGTAACCGGCAAGGTCAGCCTGCAAACGACGCGCGCACTGACTGAAGACGAGATGATCCCAACCTTGGAGATGCTGCTAAAAACCAATGGCGCGGTCTTGATCAGGGATCGCTCGCTCTATCGCATCGAACCGGAGGCCAGCGGCACGGTCAACGCCCCTTCCGTGGGGGTGGGCCGGTCAGGGCAATCCATCCCGCCGGGTTTCCAGTTGCGGGTGGTGCCTTTGCGTTATGTCGGCGTTGCCGAAATGCAGAAAGTGATTGAACCCCTGATGCCGCCGAAATCGGTCATCCGCGCCGACGAATCGAGAAACCTGCTGCTGCTGGCTGCGACCGCCGATGAATTACAGAGTGTGCTGGAGACCATCAGCATCTTCGACGTCGATTTTATGCGAGGCATGTCAGTGGGCCTTTATCCGCTGAAAAATGTCGAGGCAGGCACGGTTGCCGAGGAATTGGAAAAGCTCCTCATCGTCAGCGGCAAAGGGCCATTGGCCGGGATGTTCCGTCTGATGCCCATTGAACGCCTCCAATCCATCTTGGTGGTGTCGCCGCAACCGCGCTACCTTGACGAGGTGCAAAGCTGGATTGAACGGCTGGATCGTTACAACCCCACCAAGACCAGCAACATGCATGTTTACCGGGTGCAGAATGTGGACGCGCTGGAACTGGCCAATACCCTAAGCCAAATTTTCGGCCAAGGCGGCAGAGGCTCGCGGACGCCGGGTGCTTCCCTGGCACCGGGGATGAGCGGTTCCACCATAGGCGGTGGCGGTGGCGGGGCATCCTCCGGGTTTGGCGGCTCAGGACAGGGCGGTTCGTCGTCGTCCGGGTTTGGCGGTTCGTCGTCATCCGGTTTTGGCGGTTCGTCGTCATCCGGGATGGGCGGTTCGTCGTCGTCCGGGATGGGCGGTTCGTCGTCATCCGGTTTCGGTTCCTCACCCTCGTCAGGAATGGGAGGGGCCACGGGCGGTGGAACATCAACGGGGTCGCAGTTCGGCTCCAGCGGTTCGTCGGGTTCAGGCGGCTCTTTTGGGTCTGGCTCGGGCGGGGGCGGCTTTGGGGG
>Ga0194062_1000105_pt1 | contig 33330 bp, 29 predicted proteins | sample SepL2225m_MetaG_FD_155481 | JGI IMG/M metagenome (GOLD analysis project Ga0194062, IMG submission 155481) | Anoxic zone freshwater microbial communities from boreal shield lake in IISD Experimental Lakes Area, Ontario, Canada - Sep2016-L224-25m | ecosystem: Environmental > Aquatic > Freshwater >... | reverse complement strand
TCATGCAATCACATATATAAGCATAACATAAGCACAGCACAGCATAACATAAGCACAGCACAGCACAGCACAGCACAGCATAACATAAGCACAGCACAGCACAGCACAGCACAGCACAGCACAGCACAGCATAACATAAGCACAGCACAGCACAGCACAGCACAGCATAACATAAGCACAGCACAGCATAACAAAGTATAAGATAAGATAAGCACAGCATAACATAACATCAGCACAGCATAAGCACAGCATAAGCACAGCACAGCATAACATAACATCAGCACAGCATAACAAAGTATAAGATAAGATAAGCACAGCATAAGATAAGATAAGCATAACAAAGTATAAGATAAGCACAGCACAGCATAACAAAGTATAACAAAGTATAAGATAAGCATAACAAAGTATAAGATAAGATAAATTAATCTCCCCCCTTGTTTCATCTGATCCCATCCCGTGTTGTATTCAATAACGGGTACCAAGCATAATTTTTATCCTAAATCTGGTGCAAAGCATAATTTTTATCCTAAATCTGGTGCAAAGCATAATTTTTATCCTAAATCTGGTAGGATTTAACTTTTTATAGGAAGCATAATTTTTATCCTAAATCTGGTAGGATTTAACTTTTTATAAGGATTAATGCAAAGCATAATTTTATCCTAAATCTGGTAGGATTTAACTTTTTTATCTTATGTCATTTTTGTGTTATCTTCATATACGGTACGGAAAAATCATCCTGTTGATTTTATTGTATTTTCTTTACATTCATCCTGAGATTTTTACTTAAATTTTATTTCCTGTCAAATTAACTCATCCTATCTCATTATCTTCTTTGTTTTATTGAACTCCTGTAAATTGTTTAGGATTGTTTTTATTTTAAATTTCAGGATTGATTTATTTGCTGAATTATTTCATCCTGTTTTATTTTGGCTTAATCTGTCCTGTAGGATTGATTTATTTGCTGAATTATTTCATCCTGTTTTATTTCGGCTTATAGGATTGATTTATTGACTTATCCTTGGATTCTGATTTAATTTTACTGCTTGACTTTGTTTTTTTGTGAATGTAAAAAGGATTTATTTAATTTAAAGGAGGTTATTGTATGAAAACAGGATTAATATGTAAAACAGGACAGATTAAAGATAGTAAAGATAAGTTATATGATCTGGTTTATTGGAATGCTGTACAAAAGTGTGATCCTTCAGCTTGTGGTTGTACTGAGCTTTGTTCTACTCCCTCTCTTGGACAACCTTGTTCAGTTGTATCCTCCTATATGGGTTCTGTGTTTGATCTGATGGTTAGGACGTTTCCTGGGGAGATAGGTGAGGATGTTATTTTCAGGATAGGTATGCACCTTGTTCCTTTGTACAAAATCCTATGTAGGCTAAAGATGCAGGAGTTTACCGAGTCGGAGGTTATGGTTAGGAGTAAACTTGGACGTAGTATTAATCCTATCTTTGAGGAAATCAGGAAAACCATTGCTGTGATTGAAAAGACTTGGCAGAACTTAGGATTTATTGTTCAGGATGGACGTAAGAAAAAGGATCGTTTTGTAGGACATTTTAATGATAGGAACTATTACGATGTGGTTGAATCAGGAGGAATGAATTTTTTAGAAAGTATGAATGATTGAAAACTTAGGTTATGGTTTGCTTCAGAATAGGTGGTTCTTGAATTTTGAGTCCATTGTACGCACGTCCTCAGGTCGGTACAGGTTGGGTGAGGGTGTTTGTATAGGTCTTTTTTGATTAGGGCAAAAGGAGTTGAATTTAAAAGGGAGATTTTGTTATGGAAAAAATTGAGAGTATTGCAGGAGTTGGTTCTAAAAATAAAAATCCTATGGATATTGTTTCAGGTGGGATTAATCCTGATGAACTTATGGATATTCCTTTTGGAAAGATTCATCCTGTATTGGATCAGGATTTACTTGGTAGGAGTTGTCCTTGTTGTGGAAGTCCTAATTTGAACAAGGATAGATTAAGTTATGTTTGTTTCAGGTGTGGAACTACTATTCCTATAGGAGTTGAAAAATATGATTGAAATATCTTTATTGTTTATTGCTGTTTTTATATTCATCCTTTGTGAATTGAGTAAACATCCTTATAAATTTAATCCTCCTAAAAGAAGGATGAAGAATTATATTGTTTGGGATAGATTTTTCAGGAAGAAGAGTAAACTTTTTAACAGATCAAGGAAGATACTTTAAATGAGAGTTAAACGTAGGAATCAGTTCAATCTGGAGCAGAGAGCAAAGAAGTCTGAGGCTAAGGATAAACTTCCTGTTAATGTGAAAAGGTATATTCCTAAGAATTACAAAGATGGTGCTGAAGGAATGATCAAATGGTGTAATGATTTTGTTCATGTTCCTGTTTATGCTGAGGGTGATGATATGGCTACCTGGGTTCGATTAGGAGCTTTGTCTGATGTTGTTAATCCTAAGACTAATCGTTCTTCTAAGGAAATGTGGGAGAAACAATGTGATGTTCTTCGTGAAGCATTACAGATGAAGAACAATAGATTCCTTTATCGTCTTATTGTTTTTTGCTGGCCTCGTGGTGACGGTAAATCACTCCTTGCTTGTCTGGTTCAATTATGGAAGTTTTTTAACTGGCCAAGACAGCAGATTATGTTAGGAGCGAATAGTAAGGATCAAACTAAATTTGTTCACTATGATATTATCCGAGATATTATCCTGAATTCTCCACATTTGCATAATATGATTGGTGGTGATAGAAATTTACAGGAGAAGGAAATCAGGTTGGTTGATTCAGCAGGAAATGTTAAATCAATTATTCGATCAATTTCATCCTTCTCTGGTATTGTTTCAAATATTACAGGATATACGTTCTCAGAAATATTCGATATGAAGAATCCTAAATTCTTTGTTCAACTTGATGGATCAATCAGAACTATTCCCAATGCTATGGGAGTTATTGATTCTACTGTATCTGCAAAAGATCACATACTTTACAAACTTTATTCAAATTTTATTTCAGGAAAAAGTAAGACTGTGTTTTTCTCTTATAGATCATCCAGAAGAGGTGATCTTGAGGATTACTGGAACCCTAATATGGATTTGGATCAACTAAAGGATTACGAAACAAAGTTTCCTGCTGGTGATTTTGAAAGATACTTCCTGAATAAATGGAATTCAGGAAACGTAAAAGTCTTTTCCAAGGAGATGATTGAGGAAATAGGATTGATTGGAAGTGATGGATATATCCTGAATCATGAGACTACTTCTGAAATCCTTTTGGATAGGATTAAAGTTGAAGAAACTATTGAGGATTTAACTAAGCGTCAATTAATGGATGGACAGAAAAACAAACCAATCCTATTGGAAAAATATTCAAATTTATCTGAAAGATTGCAAAAAATTGATTCCTTGTATTCGTTGAAAGACACTTATGGTGGAAATGCAAAGATGTTGAACCATAAATTAATTGAAATTGGCAACAAGTTTAATACAGATTGGAGCATCCTCACAGGTATTGACATGGCCGACCCATATTCTATCAAGGGTAAAGCAAGATCAATCGTGGTGGCCTTTGCAAAGGGTTTGATCGGTAGCAGAGACAATCCATATTCAGCAGACAGTCTTTCTCCCAAGTATATTTACTTTCTTTTGTCTTTAAATGTTGCTGAGAAAAATTCAATTGACAATATTAAAGACATCCTTGAAGAAATAGATAGTGAATATTCAGGAATTGATACTCTTTGTTCAGAAAGATACGGTATTTGGGATATGGGTAAATGGTCTGAAGAGAAAAATATTGGATTTGAACCAGTGTTTCCTAATTATGAAAGACAAAGAGAAGCATTTAAGGAGTATTACAATGCAATTAAAGAGGGAAGACTGAAAAGTCCTGAGATTTATATTTCAGGATCGAAGAATCGAGATATTTATCGTGAGGAATTATTAAATTTTGATCATGACCCGGATTCTAAATGGTTTGGTTCCTCAGAGAAAATGGAAGTCAGAGGTATTCAGGATGACTGTGTTTTTGCAAGTATCTGGTGCATATTTGGAGGACGTTTATTGACTGCTTCTGACTTCAGATCAAGAGATTTGACTGGTCAGAGCTTTGGGTTGTTCCAAGGAGCGAAGAATCTCATCGGAAATTACAAATAACTCTTGACAACTCGTAAAACCGTATGTATAGTCATTTTAAGGTGTACGTTAATTTACACAGGCTCCGTACACGCCGAAGCACAATGGGTGGGTTAATTTTCAGACGTCGGAATTAATCTCTTTGTTTTAAAAAGAAAAGAGATAGTAGGTGTAGTTCTACGAAGTTTCTTTTCTTTTCAGGACAAAGAAGAGATTTTACAAAGTTTACTTTATTCTCAGGAATAATAAATTCACAAAGTCTCTTCATCTGTGCCTTACTGGTCGATAGCCATGTAACAGTACAGAAGTTAGTAAGTCTTATTTGACCGGACTACGATCAGGCGGTCTTCCATAGCAGAAATATTGATTCATTACTGATTATGGAATATACAGTGCTAAAAAATGCGAATAAGTTGGGCCTGAAATCCTAACAGCTTAACAAACTCATGGGAATTCAGGTGGTGTCCTTCCGCCAGTATAGAGGGAGCAGAGTGGGTTGGCCTCCACAGTCCATAAGCGAAAGCTGGACGACACAAGGTGCACTGGTAAAGCGATAATAAGATGTTGAATGTTGTGCGGTAGGATTTTGTTGGTTTTAATGATTTTAATATTTGTATCAAGTTCTAATTCATCCTGATATATATATTAAAATATTTTAAAAATAAAAAGATTTCTAATCCAAGTCTTCCAACCTCCAACCAGCAGAACTCAACGCCTGAATTTTATTCTTTTTTTAGTAGTTTTATATATAGGTGAAAATTATAATGAAATCAACACTTCCTGAGTTAAATGATGATTACTTCAAAAAACTGAATGATGATGAGTTACGGGGCATGAAGTTCTCAATGCCTTGGCAAGTAGAAACATTTAATGGTGAATCTGTTGATCCTGATGGATTTACTTCCTATTCAGAAATAGCCTCAGAACAATTCTCCCGTGAAGAACTCCAAAAACATTGTTGGGAAAAATTCCACAAAAATCCTCAAATAAATACTTCTGTTCGTGGTCTTATGGGCAGACTCACAGGAATGGGTTTTGAAACCAGTTCTGAAATTCACGAAATCAATGAAGTAATTCGAGAAATAGAATATGATCCAAGAAACAGACTTTACAATTACTTTCCAAAATTCGTAGCAAGGAGCAATATAGAAGGTGAATTGTTTCTTTGCTTAACTTGTCATGAAGATGGGTTTATTGAAATTGATTTCATTGATCCTTCTACTGTGACAGGTGGAGGTGATGATGGTTCGGGTATTATTTTCCATCCTTCTAAACCCTTGTTTCCTTTGTTTTATAATGTTTCTAACAATAAAATACAAAATTATGATCAACAAACTGAGCAAATTCCTTCAATTAATATTGCGAGATTCCCTGAACTTGCTGAAATACCAAATTTACAAGGCATATCTTTTGAACTGCAAACCAACAGCCGAAAAACAAAAAGAAACCCTTGGAAGCAATTAGGTTATTATTACAAATTCATTGTTGCTTGGGACAAAGGTTTTATGACCCGAAGGGCTGTCTCATACCTGAGAACAACACTTGAATGGTTAAACCACTATGAGAACTTGAAGAAATATGAGATAGATCATAAGAGATCATCTGGAAGTTACCTTTGGGTGTTCCAGATTGAAGACCCTCGAACATTTAAACTTTGGCTTGCACTGACACCAGAACAAAGAGCAAAAACAGGAATAATGGCAAAGAAAACTCCTGGAGGAACTCTTGTAATTCCTCCAGGAATCAAGGTTGTTGCAATTACGCCCAATTTGCCCAATATAAGCAATGCCGACACAGACATCATGGAGATGGTAGCCTCCGGTCTTAACGAGCCGTCTGACGTGCTCACAGGCTCTTCTAAGGGTACATTTGCATCGGTTAAGGCAAGCCGTGGCCCCATGACAGATAGAACATCTGATGAGATCGCTTATTTTGATCGTTTCCTGAAATATGATCTCTGGTCTGCAATATTTTATCTGAAAAATAAGATAACTGGATTTCCTGCAACTTTTAAAGTAAATGAAGCAGTAGGATTTAATGAAAGTCAGGAACCAATATTTAAAAAAATACCAAGAAAACCAGAGTTCCTTATTGATATTTCATATCCTGTTTCTGAAACAAGTGATACCGAGGCCCAGGCAAGAGCCTTCCTTGGAGTTAAACATGGAAACATGAGTGAATCTTTAGGAATACCAAATTCATATATTGCCAAGAAAATGGGAATAAGTGGATATGGTAGGATGAGACTTATTAAAGCCTCTGAGGATGAAAGGTATCCAGAACTTGTGATAGAGTCAGATGCCGCAGCAATGGGGGCAAATCCTCAAGAAGTTAATCAAGAAAAATCACTTGAAAAACCAACACAAAATGCTGTTGAAAAAAAGAAAAAAAAATTAACTGTAAAAAAAGTTGTTGACAAAGGAAATAAATCTGCTTAATAAGGATGTAAGGGATTATTTATATCCTTTAAAAGGAGGAAGATATTATGACCATTGAAAACAAACTTGTCCCCAAGGGGGCTATGCAGTTAATTGATAAAGGATGTCATGCTGAAACCATTTTCAGTCTAAATGAGGATGGTTCTGAAGCTACCAAACTCAATATGGTAGTCTATTCTGGCGGTGTGATTAAAAATCATTGGTATTGGGATGATCTTGTAATGGATTTGACTGGAGCGAAATTCTCCAAGAAGAAATATCCAATACTGGAAGATCATGAAACTTCCCGCAAAGTTGCGTTCTCTGGAAAACCTCTTGTACAAGACGGACAATTAACTATTGATCCTGAATCTACGATATTTGTTGATACTGATGTCAGCAAGGAGTTCCAGAAACTTTCCAAACAAGGATTTCCATTTCAGTCCAGTCTCCGTGGTGTTCCTAAAAGAGTTGAAAGAATTCTGGAGGGCACTGAAACTATGGTGAACGGGTTTGCTTTAAAAGGCCCAGGAACCGTATGGAGAGAATGGGAGTATATGGAAGGTTCTGTTTGTGTCTTTGGATGGGATGACAAAACCAGTGCCTCTGCTTTTTCTAAGGAAGAAATTGCCTTGGATTACGAATTAATTGATAAAAAAGAATTGCCCTCAAAGGAGGAACACAAAATTATGGATATGGAACAATTTAAGAAAGATCATCCTGATCTATACGCAGATATTGTAAAGTCTGCTACGGATAAGGCTGTAAGTTCCTTTTCTGCCAAAGAGACTGAATTATCCAGCACGATTGTTGCCCTCACAGGCAAACTGTCTGAAAGTGATGCGAAGATTCAGGAGCTTGCAAAGAAGGATGCTCTTAGAAATGAGAGAGAAATGTTTGCGGAATCAGAAGTAATTTGGATGCAGCTTTTGACCAAGAGTGAAATTCCTGAAAGAATGTTTGGAAAAGTCAAAAAGAATGTGGATTATTCCAAGTTCGTTAAGGATGAAGTTCTTGACAAGAATACTTTCTCTGCTGCAATTGTTGAGGAATTGAAAGATTGGACTGACTTCCTTACCACAAAATCTGAATCTGCTGTTCAGGGCACAGGATTTTCGCAGAGGGATATTGAAAGCAAAACTGTTCTCGATATTGAAAACAAGAAAATTGCTGATGATCTTTTCGCTCTTACAGGAATAAAAAAATAAAGGAGGTTGATTATTATGCAAGGTGATTCCCCGAATATTCTTTATGGCCCTATGCAGACCGATTACAGAAGATTGTTCTATTCTGATGAGGCCATTGTTATGCAGATTCCTATTCAGCTATCGGCTGGTTATGGTATTCTGAAAGCTGGAACTGCACTGGCGAAAAATACTTCTGCTTTGGCAACTGGAAATACTGCAAAGTTTTTTCCTTATTCTCCTTCTACAATTACCGGAACTGAAATAGCTCCTGGACGTGCGTATTTGGTACAGCCAACTGTAAATGGTTCTCCGCTTTTGTATGTAGGAATGGATGACAGTTACAAGTTCAAAGTTGGCGATGATATTATGGTTATTGATAATACTACCTCTGGTGAGAACCTGGGGGCTATTACAGCCATTGATCGTGTCAGCAATACGCACATGGCGAAGATTACTGCCACTTCAAATGCAGGAGCAACTCCCTTTACGACTGCGAGATTTGCTTTTGTTGCTGCTGAAGGATATGATGCTTGTGTTGGTATCCTTGGAAAATCAGTTGATACAGGTGTAGGAGCTAATGCAGTTGGTGCAGGAGCAACTTTACTCCTGAAGAATTATGTATTATATACTGCTGGATTGGTTAATGTGGACGCTGCGGCTGTTGTCGATTTGTCCTTAACTGCCATTGGTCTATATACCTATAAATAAGGAGGAAGGTGAATTATGCGTGGTATAGGCGATATTGCTGATCTGAGATTAGAAGTTCTTCAGGATTTCATCACAAGGTTTACGACCCCTCCTGAATTGAAACTTATGAATATGTTTGGAGAGATGAATGCCATTTCCGATTCAATCAAATGGGAGTCTCAAGAAGGCGGAAGAGGACTTGCTCCTTTTGTTCCTCCTGGTGCTCCTTCTCCAAGAACCGCTCCTTATGGAGTAACCAAACACAGTGCAACGGCTGCAACCTGGAAAGAAAAGATGTATTTTGATGAAGAGTTCCTCAACAATCTTCGCAAACCAGGAACAAATTTTGAATATCTTGATGCAAAAACCAGACTTGCAAGAGAACTTGCACAACTTACCTATCGTTCTATGCGTAGGAAAGAGTGGATGTTTGCCAAGATGATGTTTGATGGTTCCTTTACTTATGAAGTTACTGGTGGGATGAAAGCTCATGTGGATTATGGACTTCCTGCTGCCAATAACGTAACTCTGACCACAAATTTTATGTGGGATGCTACAGGCGCAAGTGCCACGGTTGATATTCTCGGTGATATTATTGATGCCAAGAAGACCATCAAAGATTCTACTGGTGCCTATGTAGAGGTTGCAATGTGTACCAGTACGGTTCTTAAGTATCTGGCACAAGATGTAACCATTCAGGCATTATTGCATAAGTCTGCTTTTGGTGATGGTAGTCTTTATTCTGGAAACAAAAACAAACTGCTTGGTGTGAATCCTCAAATAATCCAGTCATTGCTTGATATTCCTCGACTTGAAATTTATGATGAACAGTACGAAGTCAGAGCATATCTTACGGCTGCGGTTACAGGAGCTTCCACCACTGTTGTTTCAGTTGAGGATGTTTCTGATTTTGAAGTTGGTGCTTATGTTCGGTTTGTTGATGTGTCTGCCGGAACTTGGGAGGATGAACTCATTGCATCTATCCAAACTGAAGCAGGAACTATTACTGTAGGCACGGCTCCTACTGCCAGTTTCAAAGCTGGTGAGGATTTTGTGTTTATGAGAAAAACCTTCCTTCCTTCAAACAAGTTCATCATGTTTGCTCCGAAAGTAGAAGGAAAGTCTATTGCAGAGTATATGAAAGCTCCTTATGGACTCAATCGTTCTTATGGTATGCAAACTGATCGCCATGAAACTTGGGATCCTGATGGAATCTTTTTGAGAGTACAGGACAAGGGTTTGCCGGTTATGTATCAACGTGACGCAATTTATAATCTTACCGTCACTTCTACAAAACCGAATATTTGATCCTTAGGAGGACAATCGAATGTCGAAAAGTATTACCTTTAAATTAAACTCAACTTTGAAATGCGGCCCTAATCTTTATCTTAAAGGAACCGTATTTGATAAAGCAAATATGCCGAAAGAACTTCTTCAAGAAGTTGAATCAGGATCAAAAGCAATCGAGGTCATTTCCTTTGGAGATGACTTCGAGGGTTCTGAATTTGATTCTGATAAAGCAATTACATTGAGTTCTGGAAAGAAATTTGCTATCAAAAAGAGAAAAGTAAAGGTGTAAAATGATTCAGGATGATTTGCTTGATTTATTACCGATTGAGATGAAAGGTTTATCCAAGTATCTGGTTACGGAAGATTATGAAAATTCTGTGAATGATGCTTCCAGAGAAACAGGATGGGTATTTCCTATTTCTGGAACTGATTCCAAACAGACTTTGACTATGGAATATTGGATTAAAACCCGATCCAAAAGACATTTGTTTTTTTATCTGATGTCAGAATCGGCGCATAAATTCAAATATGATGTAATATCCTTAGATCAAAGATTTCTTCATTACAAATCCCTTATTGATACGATGGATAGAGAGTGGACTTCTTTTATAGCAGATAATCCTGAGTTATTTATCACCAATGCCGTTGATTGGTTTTGCACAAAGATTGATGCTGGTTTTGCTTATGATGATTTAGGAGTAGATATTTCCTATGATCCTAATATACCAGTTATGTCATCGGATATGGAATAACAATGTCAATCGGTCCTGATATTAAAGAAGCACTTTGGGATGTTGGTATATTTTACGATATACTTCTTCCTGTAACTTTACCCGATCACGAGAAACTCGTATATAAAGGCAATGCTCAAGCAACAAAGCCTTTTATACGAGAATTCTTTCTTGAAGCAACTCTTTCCTATGACACTTTAGTAACTCCTGGATCAGTGATCAAGTTAATTATATCATCCATACCATACTTGATTATGAATAAAACTCCTAATATGTTTGAGGATGAAGTAATTGAGAATAAAGTTGTTTTGTATAAATGTAATGTCTCTGGAGAACTTTTACGAATATCAGGAGAAGTTGGTTGGAATCCTAAGTACCAGAAAACTCCTAAATTTGAAGTAATCAGAGCCAATGCTTATGCACTTCAAACAGAAGTTCTTTTAGGAAGCGGTATTGCTCTTGATCAAGAAATAGGAGCCGTATCAACAGATCGACAAGACTTATATGTTCCTGAATATTATGGAGTAAAGGAACTTGATAGGTATGCTCCTGTTTCTGGTGAATGGTACATGGTGAAAGCAGTTAAGAAACGATTATATGATGGAGTCGATGTGTGTGAGTTGATTCCAGACCGAAGATAAACTATTTCAATCCTTAAAAGGAAATTCAAAAATGAATAAAGTATTACTTGTTGGTGAGAATCCTAATGGTTTTTCAGGCAATTCTCTCATGATGAAAAGTATTATAGATCAGATTCATGATCACGAATTAGCAGTTTTTTGCCCTTCAGTAAATATCCCCATAGCTCCATTTGAAATAAATCCATATAATATAATTCCTTCCGATGATTTAAAAACCCAAGATTTTTGGGGAAGACAAAAACTTCTTCATATCCTCGACAATAATGAATTCAACTTTGTTATCTTTGTTGGTATTGATATTTGGAGATATATTGATATAATTCAATATGTTAAACAGATTCAACAAAAACAGAAATTCAAAATAATTCACCTTTTTCCTTATGATTTTCAATTCCTGGATAAAGAATCTGTTCAATATGCAAATTTGATTGATATGCCTTTTGTATATTCTCAATATGGATTTGATATGTTGAAAGATCATGTTCCTAATTTGAGATATTTCAGACCAGATATGCCACAAAAGGAATTATTCTTTCCATATTCAGAAGAAAAACGTCAAGAAGCAAGATCAATACTGTTTCCAACAATCTCTCCTGATACTTTTGTTTTTGGATTTATTGGCCCAAATCAAATCAGAAAAGACCCGCAGAAGATTATCAAAGCATTTTCCTTAATCAGAAACTATACCGATAAAAGAATTGTTCTTTATATGCACACAAATTTTAAGGATGGTGTCTATAATCTTCAAAAATATGCAATAATGTGTGGGCTTGATTCGGGAAGCCTTCTTGTGAAACCAGAAGGATCATATTCTCCATTTGAAAAAATGCCTGATATTTATAATTCCTTAGATTGTTTTATAAATTGCTCCCTGCAGGAAGGACTGTCTTGGACTACAATACAAGCAATGCTTTGTGGAGTTCCTGTAATAGCATCTGATTCAACAGCACATAAAGAATTGATTGAACTTGTAGGGGGAAATAAAGTTGAATGTAATTCTCCTTCCTATATTCCAATTCAAACTTCACAAGGACAAACTTGGATTGATGCAAAATGCTGTACTCCAGATGATATTGCTTTTGAGATGGCTGGCATGGTCTCACACATCGAATCCTTTAAGGGTTTGTCTGCAATTGGAGCAGCAGCTATTCAAGAGTGGTCAAAGGGGTACACCGATGTATTACCTTTTCTTAAAGAACGCTTAGAAGTCGTCTCAGAGCATAAGAAAGAGAGAATTTTGTTTATTCAGCATTCTTCCGCTGGTGATGTTCTGATGACTACCAGATGTTTGAAAAATATCAGACTTAAACATGGAAATTTGCCTCTCGATTATATGACTCAGGAAAAGTTTCATGGAATTTTGGAAAATAATTATGATATTGCCAAAATACTTGATTGGAATCCTGAATTAAGAACAAAATATCAATTCGTATATAATCCTCATGGTGAACATATTCTTAAAGGTGGATTTAATAATCTGGATGTAAAACTTGCAGATATGTATCCTTATTTCTGCAAAGTTGAACCAGGAGATTTCTTTATTGATTGTGAACAACCTGACGATTTCTTTGTCCATACTGAGAACAAACCATACATAGTGGTTCACACAACAGGTGGTGATCCTAAATACAGAACCTATAATCACATGGGAATTGTGATTAAAGGATTAAAACTTCCAGTAATTCAAATAGGATTAAAGACAGATTTATATTGTCCAGGAGCAATTGATTTAAGAGGAATTCTTTCTTTTATTGAAATGGCGTGGGTGATGAAAAAAGCAACAGCAGCTATTGTTGTTGATTCCTTTCCAAGCCACCTTGCTGGAGCAGTAAACACCCCTTGCATTGTTCTGTATGGCCCCGCACCCGCCCGTGTAGTTGGCCCTGTGCATGGAAATCAACCTTGGTATAATCTTGAACCAAATAAACTTGATGTATGTGCATCCTTAACTAATTGTCATGGACAAAACACAAACTGTTTAAGTCCCTGTATTAACACCATTAATCCTTTAAAAATTAAAGAAATACTCATTAAAATATTGGGAGAATTAATGACATGACCGAACAAAAGAAGGATTACATAAGAATTGAGGATGAAAGATTCAAGAGAATTTCTTTATATTGCCCTTGGAATGAGGAATTTTGTGTAGTAACCGATAGACTTTGTAAAAAGGATGAATGTGCTGTTTGGCATTTCTTTAAATCCTTAAACGAATAAAAAGGAGTTCAATCATGTACGTTACGATGAAATGTCTTAATGAACAACATTCTGTGAAACGCTGTTTGTCTGATTTCCACGATGAATCCTGGGTAGAGAAAATCAGAGTGATTGATGGTAGGAGTAGTGATTTTACTGTCCAAGAATTAAAACAGTTTCCAAAAGTGGAAGTTTTTATTCATGAATATCTTCCTTGGTATCATGATGCTGAGATTTCACAAGCAAATATCATGATGTCCTATGTTCCTCATGGGTCAATTTTCTTTTCTTTGGATTTTGATGAACGAATGAGTCCTAAATTAAAAGAATTCCTTTCAGAAGTGGATAAAACAAATAAACTTCCTGAAGGTGCTGACCTTGTTCATATTCCAAGAATAACAACTGAGTGTTTTCGATATGAAGGAAGTCCTTTTGCACAATTGGATGAAAAAGGATGGCCTATGGAAAGTCATCAAATTGGACAATATCCTGATTACCAACCAAGATTATTCCGAAAATCCCACAAACTTCACTGGGTTCAAAGCCCTCACAGAGTTCCTATGGGATACGAAAAAATTCACAATATTCCACCACATGAAGAAATTTACATAGAACATTTTGCCAAAGATGATTCCAGAGATCGTGATTGGATTGAACGTAGATGGTTACGTCCTTTGGCAACAAGAAAAGCTCTTGGTCTTCCTTCTGATCTTTATGATTTTCAAATTAAGGCAGAATACGCTGAAGCAGTAAATTCTGATTATTGGAAGGATAGATGATGAAACATCTTCCAGAGAATATTGCTTTTGAATTATCAAATAGATGTAATATGTCAGCAATTCATCCTGAATGTCCAACTGATGCAAAAGCTGATCCTATATTTTTACCAACAAAGATCATACTTGATGTTATCATTCAAATGGGAATAATGGATTGGAAAGGTAATTTTTATTTCAATATTTATAATGAACCATTGATTGACCCAAGATTTTGTTGGTTGTGTGAACGTGTAATGCTGAATACTCAAGCTGATATTCAAATATTTACGAATGGATGGTATTTGAATGAGTATCTTTATAAAGAAATAAGTAATATTGGCCCTGGTAGAATTGGATGGACAGTATCAGTTTATTCTGATTCTGAGGAAAAACGTCTTAGAAAAATATCAGGACTTAATGTTCAAAGAATTGCTTTGGATTCAAGAAAGAAAATTTATAGTTGTCCTACAACTGCAAAAGGGCCATGTGCCGCTCCTTCAATTTATACTATGATCAATCACCGTGGAGAATTGGTTTATTGTTGTATGGATTATGAATATAGGAATATTATTGCTGATTTGAATAAAATTACTTTTCATGAAGTAATTAAATCAGATTATCGTATGAAAATTTGTGATGATCTTCGTAATGGAATCAGAAATACAGATACTTGTCAACGATGTCCTCACATTGGATGGGGAATACCTATGGATGAATGGATAAAATCACAATGAATAAATGGCTGGAAGTTACCGGATGGTTTGAGCCAGATGAAGGAGCAAAACTTCAAGAATTGGCTGTTGATAAGGTTTGTGTGGAAGTAGGTAGTTTTAAAGGCAGATCAGCAGTGTGTATGGGAGCAGTTGCCGAGGAAGTTCATTGTGTTGATTATTTCAGAACCAATATAGGTGATGGTCAAAGTCAGGAAGATCATTTCACTGTTTTGGAAGAATTCATTGAAAACACTAAAGGACTTCCTGTATATCCTCACGTTGGCAGTTCTGTTCATATAGTTGACTCCTTTAAACCTGAATCAGTTGATCTGGTATTTATTGATGCCATGCACACATATAAAGGAGTTATCTGTGACATATTCTGTTGGTGGGATATTCTAAAGATGGGAGGAATATTCTGTTTTCATGACTATGGATATGGATTTCATGAAGTAACAGAAGGTGTAAACAAGATTTTTCATCACATGGACGGTCAGGTAGGATCATTTGTGTGGGTAGAAAAACGAAGAAAAGATTTTTGGCAACTTCCTATTTGGGAGGGAAAATGATTGATATAACACTGGTTGTTCCTTCAAGTCCTTTTTTAATAGATCAGACAATGTTTCCTCCTTTAGGAGTAATGTATTTAAGTGCTTATTTGAAGATATATGGATTAAAAGCACAATGTCTTGATATGGCTCTGGAAGGACATACTCCTGAAATGGCCAAATCTGACATTATTGGTTTGTCCTTTACGACTCCGCAACGTGAAGAAGCATATAAACTGGCTGCTTTCTATAAAAGCATTGGCAAAACCGTCATAGCTGGTGGAGTACATCCCACACATAAAAAACTTGAATGTCTGGAAAATGGTATTGATGTTGTAATAAAAGGATATGGAGAAATACCATTAACACAATATTTATTAAAGAAAAAATATACTAATGATTCCATAATACATGGTACTTTGGAAAATCCTCATACACCATTTCCTGATAGAGATGCTCTTCCTATCAAGAAATATTATCAGGAAATAGAAGGAAGACAATCCACACCAATCATTGCTTCACGGGGTTGCTCCTTTTCCTGTTCATTCTGCGCAAAAATAAGCAAGAAATTTTCTATTCAAAATGCTGATAGAACTATCCTTGAATTGGAATATCTGGAAGAAAAATATGGGTATAAAGCATTTTCAATTTATGATGACACCATTGCAATTGATAAAAGCAGATTAAATGCTTTGGCTGAAAGATTGCAAGTACGAGATTATAAATTCAGATGTTTTTGTCGTGCTGACCTTTTGGGTGATAATAAAGTATGTGAAAATCTTGCAAAGATGGGAGTAACTGATGTAGGAATAGGTGTTGAGAGTGGTTCCAATAAAATACTTAAATTGAATATGAAACAAAGCACAAATGTTGTGAATACAATAGCAGTAACCAATTTACGAAAACATGGTATCAGATCAAAGGCTTTTCTTATTGTAGGACTTCCTGGCGAAACAAAGGATACAGTTCAAGAAACTGAAGAATGGATCAAACAAGCAAAACCAGATGATATATCCGTTGCCATTTTTCAACCATTACCAGGATCACCTATTTTCAATAATCCTAATAAATACGGAATAACATTTGATTATAATTCTGATCCTATGTGGTATCGAGGTATTCCTGGAGAGTATTCTTCAACAGTGAGGACAAAAGACCTTTCTTCAGAACAAATAATTTATTATAGAGACCAATTGGAAAAGGAGTACAAACAATGGAATTAACCTTGTTTATCAAGAAATCTGGTAATCCCATTGCCAATTGTGCAAAAACATCCAGATCATTCAGACATGAGGATGTTGATTTAAAAGAAATTATTTTCATTGACAAACTTGGGGATATAGTTTACGAAAAGATAAAGACAGAATGGTTTGTTGTTTTTTATGATGACGAATACATTGAACCTAATTTGTTATCATCCATGCTTATAGGAAGTAAATGTGAAAATTATGATGTATTTTCTTTCTATAAAATGGATTATGATACAAAAGTTACAATATGTCCCAGGATGTTTAGGAAGGAAGTAAGACTCGACAAAGATCATCTTTATCCAATACCTCCTGTCAGGATGGAAGTATTACTTGATGGTTGGGTTTTTTCCCAAAGGAAATGTGATGAGTGATCCTTTTGTTACAATGAGAAACGCAAATTATAAGAAGGATTCAACTCTTTCTCAATTAAGAGCGCAATTCTTTGTGAGTGCAAATAGGATAGGTAATGCTTTTACAGAAGAAGCAAAGAATATGACCCGAAATTGTGCTGGAGAGTTTAAAACAATATTAATCCTTAATATGGCTACCAGTAAATATTCTGCTGCCTATGCAGAACTTTCTCCAAGTTATAAAAAATGGAAAGCTAAAAATGCTTCCTTTGAAGGATTTTGGAAACTTTGGGGATCATTGATGACAAGTATTTCTCTTAGAGAGACTCCAAAAGGATATTCAGTTGGAGTTCAAAAAGATGTTGTTCCTATGAGAACAAGTTCCTGGGGATCAAATAAGAAATTAACTCCTGTTTTTATGTATTTTTGGTATGGAGAAAAAGGAAGAAATGCTTTTTCAAAGAATGGCATGGTTGTTAGGAATCAACCACCAAGACCTGTATTTCAACCAACAGTTGATGAATATAGGATTGAATTTCTTGATAAACGAAGAAAAGAAGCAATTAATAAAATTCATAAGGTGTGGTAATGGAATTACTTAAAGCATATCCTAAAGATATTTCGCTGGTTATTGAAATTCCTTTAAAGGAAATGGAAATGTTTTTGGATTATCTTGATCATGCAGAAATTACATTTGATAGTGAACAAGAACCAGGATTTCAAAGTGTAATTGATTCTATCACAAAACTTATTAAATCCTTAGATGAGATGGTTAATTCAGTAAGGAATTATCCTGATGCTTGATTCAACTGCACAAAAAAGGAATTTTTATTATTCCTTAAAAAAATATGTTATTGATAATTTATTCACAGGAAATAATATTTATCTTCTTTTTGATAATTTTCTTCCTCCAGATGAATCAGTGAATAGGTGGGTAGCAGTAATTCAAAGTCCTTTAAGTCGATCTACTTTATCAGATTACGGATTTGATTTATATTGTGTAACCAGGAGAGATTATGAAGGGGAACAATTAACTGAATTAATTGATCTGGTGGCAGGATATTTTGTGAGTGATACTACACAAACCGATGGATTTATGAGGATTCCTTTTTACGACTCGGTTACACAAACACAGAATGGATGTATGGTGGTAACTAATTGTTCAGAAGGAAATCAGATGGAAGCTCCTGACCAATCTAAATTTGTAATCCTTTCAATCACAGCAAAAATGGCATCAAAGGTATGAATAAAACATTTATTAATTGTGAAAAGTGTGGTAAACGGTTGATTGAAAGACTTCCCAATGGACTTTGGAAATTTGTATTTGGAAAAAATCTTGAAGAAATTGGTGAACCTCCAATTGAAATGCTCATTCAAGGAAATATAATTCTGAAATGTTTACGCAGAAGTTGCAGACATAAAAATCAATTAAATTACTTTCCCTTTTTTGTAAAAGATGAGTAAACTTATCTTCCTCCCATCTTTCAAAAGGTCGAATTACAATTAGGAGTTTCTAAATGTCAACAAATACTAAGTGCGTTGTGCATGAGTGTGATGAGAAAGTTGCAAAGTTAGTATATTGTAATCGTCACTATTTACAAATGAGAAGGCATGGAAGAATTTTGCCAATATCAAGAAATAGAAGTGATCCTCAAGAATTTGAATTTTGTGATAAAGATTGTCATATAATTTTGTATGACAGGTCTGGAAACAAAATAACCTTTGCAATAGTGGATCAAGATGATTATAAAATTGTGAGTCCCTATAAGTTTGATTATCCTGGAAGAAAACACGTTCGTATTTCAGGTGAGTCTAAAGAAGGATTTTATTTTCTTCATCAACTTATTATGGGCAGAAAGTGGATTGACCATAAGGATGGAGATACTTTGAATAATAGAAGAAGTAATCTTCGTTTTTGTAACAATCAACAAAATCAGTTTAACAGTAAAAAACAAAAAGGTACATTTTCAAAATATAAAGGGGTTTCCTCAATTAGGAATAGGCAGAAATTTTTTCGTGCATGGATTCAAATTGATGGAGTAGGTAAGCATCTTGGATCATTTTATACAGAGATCGAAGCTGCTTTAGCTTACAATGAAGCTGCTATAAAATATTTTGGAGTGTTTGCTAATTTAAACATTATTGAATAAGGAGTATATATCATGGCAGGACGCAGCGGGCCCACGACCAAAAACACAAGCACTATTGCATTAGGATTGGCTCAAATCAGAGTTGGTGTTTCAGCAACACATATTGCAGAAATTCATCCTCAATTGGTAGCAGCCGATTCAATAGGTGCTTTGGCAAATACGAAATTCACTGGTAAAGCAGACTGGTTCAAACTTGAATCAGGTTTCCCTCTACTTGAGGATTTTACTACAGCACTGAGAGAGGGAGCTTCCCTTGAGTGTGCTTTTAAAGAAATGACTCCAGCCAACATTGCCCTTGCATACGGCAAAGACCCTGCTGCATTGACGTTGGCACATTCTGGTGAACTTGCCCTTGGTGGTCGTGTAGCTCCAGATTATGTTCGTATGGAGGCTGTTTACACCTATCCAAATGGCACCAATTACATGCACATCATTTTCCCAAGAGCGCAGGTCTCCGCAAGTATGGAACTTGATCTGAAGGCTGAGGATGCTGCTGCTGCACCAATTGTGTTTGAAGCAAAACGTGCAGATTCAGAAGTAACCGGTGGAAATGCTGTATGGGATGCAAAACCGCTTGGCAGGATTGTTTGGACGTAAAATAACGTAGTATCCTGGGGGGAGTAAAATCCCCCCACAATCCTTTTAAAGGAGAAGTACAATGGAAAACGAAATGGAAATCCTCAATCCTGATATTCAGGAAGTCACAATCGGAGTAAGAAAACTCCGAAAAATTACTCTCTATCCTCTCTCAGTAGTCGATCAAATGAAGGTTACAGATTTATTTCAGGAAGCATTAGGTGTATTTCTTGCAAATAAAAATGCAGGTGATATGCAGTTTGTAGCCCTTTTTGTTTCAATCATCAAAAATAATCTCGCCAAAATACTTGCCCTTGTTACTGATCCTGAAGAGGACTCAGAAAAACTCCTTACTGAAATTACAAATAATCAACTTACTGTGATTGCCAATGTTCTTTATGAGATGAATTATGCGTTGATCTCAAAAAACGTCGCAAGCCTCCTGAAGAAACTTCCTCAGACGATGAAGAAGGAATCACCTTTGGAGAGGCCATCACTATCGTCTGTCAAGTTTACGGATACCGACTCGAAGACTTTTTCAGGAAATCTTGGAGAGACGGAGGATTAACAATTGCACAGACATTCTTCCTTTTTGAAAAGTATCAGAATAATAAGTATAGGGAAGATAGATTTAATGCTGCAATTCATGGAGTTGATTTAGATAAAGAAGTAGGAAAAGATGTAAAAAGCACTCCTTCCAAAAAACATAGCAATTTTGTATTTGGTGATCCTGCTGAATATGAGAAAATGTCTGAAGAGGAACGTATTACCAAAACTCAGGAAATGATGGGTTCTCATCAAACCTGGGCTGGAAATCTCAATATTCATATATAGGATTTTGCTATGGCTGATCAAGATAATACCCTCAATACTATTTTTACTGCGGATGAATCAGATGTCACCCGCAGTATTAATCAAATGCTTGCTGATTTTGCAAGACTTGGTGCAGGTGCAGCCAGTGCTATGAGTCAACTGGTTAATCCTACGGCTGTTCTTAAAGAATTTATTGCCACAATAACTTCAGGAATAGTTCCAACTGGTTTATGGGAACAAAAGTTATTAGACATAGCCAGTGCTGCAAGATTAGTCCTACCAAGTATTGAGGAATTATCAAATTTCTCTTCAATATTAGGAATTGATTTAACTAAAGCAGGACTTGAGTCATCAAATTTAGCTCAAGGTTTAATGGTTCTTCAGAATTATGGGGAATCTGCATGTCAATCCTTAATTGACATGAGTAATAAAGTAGGAGAGAATTCCCCAAAATTAATTCCTTTCACACAAGCCATAATACAAATCAGTGATCATTTAAACTCCTTTCCTGAAACTGCAAAAATATATTCCCTTGCTCAAACTGAGGCATCTGATTCCACAACATTAATGCACAGAGCATTGCAGTTATTGGGCGGAGAAATTACACCAATACGAGAAGGGTATCTTGCTTTAGGTGAAAATGTAAAGACTGCTGGAACAATGATTTTTAATCAAGTAGAATTCATTAAGTCCATAGCAAGAGAAAGTAAAGCAGCAGCTAAAGCAACAAATGAATGGTTAAATGAAAATACAGGAAACAATGAAGCAATACAAAAAGGGATACCCAATTTATATGAACATTTAACCAATGTTGGTAGATTAAAAGATGCACTTCAAGCAGCATCAATAGTAGAACGACAAAGTATTGAAAATCAGAAGGAAAATAGTGCTGTAGTAACAAGAGTAGCTGCTGATAAGGCAATATTAACCAAACAACTCCTTGATGAAACAACAACACTTCAAGTTTTAAATGGGGAGTATGATTCAAGTATATCCAAGTTACAGGAAGTTATTGGAGCTATAACGACACATAGACCTGCAATTCAGGCTATGTCTCAGGATAGAAGTCTTGAAAGATTAGGTGTACAGGAATCAATAACCCTATATGATACTTTAAAAGAAAAACTTCAATTACTCACTGACCTTTATGGTGGTAGTTATGCCAGTGCTTTATTAAAAGCAATAGAAACTCAAGATTTAAATTTATCCTCTATAACATCAATAGCAAATGCAATTGAAATATACGCACAAAATGTACAACTTTTAACACAACAACACACTTTATTAACACAACAAAATGTTATTGCAGCAGAAAGTATAGGAAATTTAGATGATTATATTAAACAAATAACACAAAACAGCGAAAACTTTGCTTTAACTTTAGGAAGTGTTCCTGCAATTCTTAATGGAATCTCTACCGAAAGTAGTAATACTGCACAGAATATATTGGCTTATGAAGCGTCGATAAATCAAAGTTCCTCAGCCACAACAGCTTTTGTCTCAGCATCCAAACAATTACAGATTGCTTATCAGGAAACAAATTCATCACAATCATCAGCCACACAGGGCGCGGATAACTTTGTAAATGCTTACGGAAGGGTTTACAGAGCTACAAGTGAGGCTGGAACTGCTCAGAGTGAAGCAAATAGGGTATGGGCAGAAGCAGCCAAAGTATTTGGTGAAGCAGGAAGTTTCATAAATATATTTGCAGGATTTATTGATAATTTAGTTAATAGGATAAGAACCTTAGCTGAATTTCAAATTGCTTCTTTACTGATTACAGGATTTATTCAAAGCATAAAAGAAGCTATACAAACATCGGTTGAATTCGACCAGACTTTGCATAGTTTAAAAGCTATTACAGGGGCAACTTCTGCGGAAATGGGCGGAATGTCTGAGATGATTAAAAATATGGCATCCAGTTCCGTATTTAGCACATCTCAAATAGGCAAAGGCCTTGAAATAATGGCCCAAGCTGGTTTAAGTGTCAGTGAGTCTATAAGTTCAATTAAAGCTGCTGCCAATCTTGCCACAGGCACTCTTGAGAAGATGGAATTGACTGTTGATCTTCTTACATCAACAATGACATCTTACCAAATTGGTGCTTTAGAAGCAGGAAGAGTTTCTGATATTCTTGCTATCGCTATTAATGATTCAAAACTTTCTGTTGACAAATTAAGAACATCCTTAAATTATGTAGGAGTTATTGCCGCACAATCAGGATTGTCTTTAGAACAAACATCTGCTTCTTTGATGATACTCGCTGATCGAGGAATGAAAGCAAGTACCATTGGAACAGGATTAAGACAAGTTCTTGATAAAATGATTGCTCCAAGTGAAAAACTTCGTGATGCTTATGAATCAAGTGGTATTGCTCTTAATAAGATTAGTCCTTTAACTGTTGGATATGAAGGAGCATTGAGAAATTTATCAATGGCTTTGTATGATACTGATACAAAAACTGTTGATGCAGCAAAGGCTTTTGAATTATTTGGAATTCGTGGCGCACAGGTAGCCACAATATTAATACAGGCATATACTTCAGGTGAATGGAATGAGGCGATGTCCTCATTTGAGAAAACAGGTGTAGCTGCTGAAATGTCTTCTGAGCAGTTACTTGGCTTATCTGCAATGTGGGATAATTTAAAAGCAAAAGTTAGTGTTTTATTGGCATCACTTGGTGAAGAAGGATTAACAGGAGTTTTAAAGAAAATAACAAATGCGTTAATTTGGGTGGTTGATGCGTTTCAAGCATTTCTCAATTTAGATTTTGGTGTTTTTGGAACTTTATTTTCCGTTTTAACTTCTGTTGTAGGTGTATTATTTTCAATGAACACATTTTTGGCTTTGTCCCCTATTTTACTAAATGGTGTTAAGGCAGGTTTTGCTATATTATTAGGTACATTGGACGCATTTCTTACAAAATTAGGTGCAATAGTTATTTTACTAAATGATAATGCTTATGTGGCATTTGCTACAGTAGTTTTGGTGATTGTTGCGGCATTAAAGGCTTGGGATAGTCATTTAGTTAAAGCAATTGAAAAGCATTATGAATTAGCTAATGCTGCAAATCAAGCATCAGATGTTTTAACTTTATTTAAAGGTAAACTTGAAGCAACAACAGAAGGATCAAAAGAACATGAAATTATGGTAAAAAGATTAATATCAGAATATCCTGAATTAGCAAAGGAACTCGCTAAAAATGCAGGAGTTGTTGATATTTTATATCTTTCTTACTCTGAATTAGTTAATGAAATGGAAAAATTACGTCAAGTAAAATTGGCGGAAGCTATTAGAGAAAGTATTGGGGCTTTGGTTGATTTAACAACACAATCAAATGCCGTAACTGATACTTTACAAGCATTAAAAACCATATTAAGTGGCATTGTTTGGTTTGTAGTAACTGCTTTTAAACAAATTGGAGAAGCAATTGCTACAATTTTACATCCTATTGCTATTATAATAAATGCTTTAGCAAAGTTATTTGAAACAACAGATAATACAACTAAAAAAATGCAAGAATCTATTGAACGAATAGCAGAAGCATTTGTTAAAGCAGGTCAGGATATTAATAAATCAACAGAAGAACAAAGAGCAACATCATTAGAAAAATTAAATGAGGAAATGAAAAATGGAAAATTAACACAAGAAGTTTATGAGGATATTTATAAAGCAATTAATGATTCTTATGATAAAATTGAGAAACGACTTGAAGCAACACGAAAATTTAATGAAGATTCAATTAAAAATACAAATGATGTTCGAGATGCAATTGTGTCAATGGCTGATGCTTATATTAAAGCTGGAGAAGCTATTGGAAAATCGACAGAGGAACAGAATGCAGCTTCCTTAAAAAAAGCAAAAGAAGATTTAAAAAATGGAGAAATAACAAAAGAAACTTATCGTCAAATGACGATTGAAATAAATAATCATTATAAAAGTATTTCTGAATCCTCAACTGAATCAACATCTATATTAAAACAAAATTTAAATGAAGTTTCAACATCCTCAAGTAAATCAACATCTGATATTAAACAAAATCTGAATGAATTAGGAACTGCTCAAGAAGAAACAATTCAAAAATCAGGAGAAGTAGTTACACAAGTCACTGGTTCCGCTATGTCTTTTTGGGAGTGGGCAACTACCAGTGGATTAAATTATATGGGTATTTTTCTTACAGGCACAGCCCATGCCGCAGATGAAGTAACAAACACAGTCGGTGATATTGAAAAAGAATTTAGTTCATTTGATGCTTTTCTTACAACAATAAATCCTTTTAAATATTTAACCAATTGGGCGCAAGGTCTTCCTTTAGTGACAAAGGAAGTTGATAGATTTGTCACTGAAACTATAGCAAGTGTGGGAGCATTAACAGATACTTTAGTTTTCCATTATGATTGGGCGCATTTTAAACAAGTAACAAAGGATATGTTATCCTGGACTTGGAGTATATTTACAGGAATGGGATCGGCTGTTTTGGATTGGACAACAACATCAGGATTACATTTTGTGCGTTGGATGGCAAACTTACCTCCAATAATTGAAGGAGCGCAGAAATTAGCTGAAGCGTATATTAATGCAGGAAGAGATATTACACAATCCATTGCAAATCAAGAAGCTGCTTCTCTAAAGGCTTTGGAAGCGGAAAAGAAAAAAGGAGAAATGTCTCGAACAATATATAATGATTCAAAAGATGGCATTAAATCCTATTATGCAGAAATAACGGAACTCACAAATAAATTTGTTGAAATGAATGACTTAAAAGGACAACAACTCAGCTATAATGAAACTGTATCAATAAATCAAAGAGTTGCAGCACACAAAATCGCAATTGATAAAATGACTGCCGAAGAATTACAAGCCATTGCAATTTATAAAGAATCCCATTATTCCAAAGTCAGAAGTAATTCCCAAAATGAAGGTGAAATTTATAAAATTCATTTGGATTACAATCTTAAAAAAATAGACTTATTATCCTCGTATGCCAAAGAATTAGCTGATGCTGAAACCAAGAAAAATGAGTTAAATAAAGAAACGGAAGATCAAATTTTTGAACGAGAGAAAAAAGCAATCAATGATAAATTAGCTTATTTAGATTCGGAATTAACAAAAGAACGAGAAGCATTATCAAGTTTTGCTAAATGGAAAATTTTATGGTCTATATCAACTGAGGAAGGTATTTCCGCAAAAATAAAAGAAATCAATTTAGCTCGATCAGAAGAAGAGAAAAAGTTACTCACTCTAAATAAGGAATATGAACAAGACGTAATAAACATTAAATTGCAAAAGAATCAGGAATATACTGATAAATTAATGGTAAATTTGGCTGACCTTTTAACAACATATAAAACAAATGCCGCTACAGAATTATCCTTATTAACAAATTTCAATGATGAAAAAATAAAATTACTACAGACAGAAGCGAGTGTGGCTGTAAGAGTAGCTGAGGAAAGACTTGCAGCGTATCGTTTATATGTAAAGGAAATGGTTGATTCAGGCAAAGATATAACAGGTATGGCTGAACAGGAAAAAGAATTAATTGATGCAGTAACAAAATCGAGAACTGATGCAATAAATCAACAACTTGCTCAAGGAAAAATATTATTAACAGAAAGTAATAAAATATATGATCAACAACTTGCTTATTTAAAAACAATTACTCAGCAGGAGCAGGAATTATTAAATCAAAAATATACAGATAAAACAACAAAATCCAAAGCTGCATTTGATGCTGAGATGGCTCTAATTGATGCTGAAAAATTAAATGCTATTGACATGCTTGCGAAGAAAAGTGCTGCAACTTCAGTATATCAAGACTCGGCTTTGCAAATGGCAGAAAAACATTTCCTTGATGAATTGGAAATAAATGAAAGAGATTTCAATGAAACAATGAGATTGACAAATTTAAAACTTGGCATTGAAACCACTTATAATCAGAATTTAAAGGATTTAGCTAAAGGAACTTTTGATTTTCAACAAAGTAATCAAGTTGAATTATTTGCAAATTTAACAGAACAAGGAAATAATAGCGTAACCACAGTAAAAAATTATCTACAAGTAGCCCAAGCATTATATGAAACTCAAGTAGAAGCAATCAAAAAAACTTATGATGCAGATGTTGCCAATGCCAATAAAAGTTTTGAAGAAAAACAGACAGCTTTACTAAACTTTTCAACAAGGAAGAATAATACTGTTCTTGAGGATGTTACTTTTGGTGGAGTAGCCCTTGTTAAAGAAACAGCAGATTTATGTGCAGCACTTGATGAAAGAAAACTCTCCACAGCTAAATTTTATGATGGTACTTATGTTCTTATTACTCAAGATGTGATTAATAACAAAGACGCTCTCACAAAGATAACTGATGCCTTAAAAGTCGAATTAACAACACAAACGGAAGCAGCAAGGGCTGAATACACAACCAGGATTACAGACATAAAAAAGAATATTGATGAACAAATTATAACATTTAAAATACTTACTTCAAAAACTGATGAAGAATTAATGGCACAAAATGCAAGTTGGACAATATTTGAAGGAAAAAAATATGAAATTGTTTCAGGAACATACGAACAAATAAGAGAATTGGTACAAAATTCCAGTAAGGAAGAACAAGCAACTTTTGCAGAAACAGAAAAGAAATTACTTGAATCCTATGCAAATAGAGAGAAAGCATATACAGATTTAATGACTGCACAGAAAGCGCAATTGGCTGCCTATGAAAAAGAAAATAATGAGTCAATGGTTAGGATTGCTGAGTTAGAAAAAAGTAAGATAGCAATGTCTGATACTATCGCAGAAGCTATACGAAAAAATAATCAATCAATAATGACCAGCCAAAAGAAATTGGATGATGATCTTTTAAATGTTGATAACTTATATTACCAAGCAAGAGACACATTAATCAAAGAGGATTTTAGTAAATTTTTAGCAGCAATCCAGGCTTTACCTGCTGAGTCAAAGAGGGCTGATGGTTCCACATATAAATCAACAAAAGAAATGATGGATTTAAAGAATGATCTTTTTAACAAAGGTGGCGAATTATTCAAGAAAATAATTGATGATGAAATTGCAAAAAATAAAGAATCTATTGAATCAAATAAAAAGAAATTTGATGATTTACAGTTATCCATTAATGAATTGGAAAAAAGATTAACAGGACTTAAAGATTTAGAACTTCAAATAAAAACAAAACCTGTTATTGATGCAGTAACCGGAGTTGTGAATGAACTTGAAAAAATTGTTAAAAAAGTTGATGAAATTAAAAATGGAAAAGGATTAGAGATTGATGATACCAGAATTAGAGAAACCATAGATAAATTATTAGTTGAATTTCAAACAAAATTTACAAAAGCAAAGCCGGAAGTAACTGTGAGTTTTACTGGAAATATTTTTGGGAAAGAAGCAAAATCTATCACTCCTATATCAGAAACTATACAAACAATAAATGGCGAACTTGCAAATATTGGTGTAGCAAAACCTCCTTCAGCTACAGTAGGATTTTGGGGCAAAATAGGAGAAACCATTGCAGACTTTGCTACCACTATTGGTAACATAATTGCATCAATAAATTCCATTGAACGAACTGTGACAGTGACAGTTCAATATGTTGAAGTAGGAAGACCTGCTGATTCAGGATCATCAGAATCAGCAGGAGCAAGAACAGGTGGTTATATATCCTCAAGAGTTGGAGGATTTATACAAAAACTTAAAACTGGTGGAACATTCTCAGGACAACTTCCTGGATATGGTGGCGGAGATATTGTAAACGCCAAACTTGAGCCAGGAGAGTTTGTTCTGAGAAAAGAAGCAGTAAAACAAATAGGTGTAAATGCACTGAGACAATGGAATAATTTAAATTCCTCAGCAGGTAAGAGTTTGAATGTTCAGGAAACAAAAAACACTACTGAATCATTATTCTCTGGACAATTACATACAATTAATTTAAATGTAGGTGACAGGATTCATAGAGTATATGGAGAGTCCAATGTCCTTAACGATTTAACTTCCTCAATGAGAAGAATGCGGCTTATGACGGCATAAGGAGTTATTATGGCAATAACAAGTGAACAGATCAAGTTTTATAAACCGATTTATGTCAATGACTCCTTGACTAATGGAGGAAGGATAAGTACAAACCTTATCACTGATGGTTCCCTGAATAACTTGTTCAGAAATATTCAGTCTTCAGAACGTGAATCAGGAATTGATTTATATCGAAAATGCTTTATCAAGAATGAAAATCCAAATGATCTTGCATTATTAAATCCCAAAATTTATATTGCAAATGTTTCATCTGGTGAAGATTATTTCCAAATTGCTGCTGGAACTGACATAGATAATCAATCCTCAGCAGATGACATCATAGATTGGTATGGATCAGGTTATTTGAATGCCAATTTTGGCCCTACAGAGAGCAGTTTTGACGTACTCTTTAAACAACCCACTGGATTACCCTCTGGCTGTTCTGTAATCGTGGCGAGTGGCGTACAGCAATCAGAAGTTGAAATTATTGGAACTCCTACATGGAATGGCAGCATCGCAACTTGTATTATTTCTGGTGAAACAGGATTAACCTTTTTACAAAATGTTTCCAGAGTAAGTGCAATTCTTCCTTTGAGTGATATTGCTCCAGTTTTGTCTAATTGGTCTGAAATCAGCAGTGCAGGAACTTATGATGAAACAAATTATCCTGTAACTCTTTATAATATAGGAACGATAACGGAAAGTTGGACTTTAACTTTCACAAATTCAACCACATTTGGTGTTACAGGAGCAGTTACAGGAGCAATTGGAACAGGAGTTATTACTTCAAATTTTGTTCCTGTAAACACAACTGGATATTATTTCAATTTGAATAAAGCAGGTTGGGCAGGTTCCTGGGTTTCAGGAGACGTAATTACTTTTAATACAGTTCATGCAGCAAAATCAATTTGGGTAAAAGAATCTGTTCCAGCAGGAGCAGTAAGTCAAGCAAATAATTTAATGACAGTTAATTTAATTGGTGAATCAGCTTAAAGGAGAAATATCATGGCGATTGCAAATACTCTCAGTAATAATTTTAAACGTGCTTTAATGAACAAAGAAATTGACATGGACACTGATTCATTCAAGATTGCTTTGGTAAACACTTCATTTGCTTTTGATCCTGATATTCATGGATATTGGTCAATTGTAAGTTCTGGTGAAATTGCAGTTGGTAATGGATATTTGGCTGGTGGTCAAGTCCTTCTTTCAGGCGAACTTGTTCAAAATAATACCACTGATAAAGCTATAATGACTTGGCAAAATGCTGAATGGCTTGCATCCGGTGGAGATATTGCCGATACAGGAGCAGCCATTATTTATGATGATTCTCATCCTAATAAAGTTGTAGTAGGATGTAGTGATTTTGGTGTGAATTATGCTACGGTTAATGGTATGTCTTTAAAATTCGTATCTATCGCTGTTAATTTAGGATAAATATTATGGGAGATATAGTATCAGTATCTTATAGTTCTGGTGGCGCACTTTATGCTGACGCTCAATATACCACACCAATTTCATCAATCAATATACCTATTGGTACATCAAAATGGGTTTACTATAAAGCCGATGCAGGATATATATTTTGTTCTATGAGTAAGGATGGTATAGATTATGGTAATAATCAAGTTGGATACGGTTCTTTTTTAGGAAGATATTATTATCGTAATGATAATGCACTAAATCCATCTTTACACATAAATTTTTGTCTTGAATATTTAACCATCACAGCTTCAGCTTCTACAGGTGGAATAATAACTCCTTCAGGAAGTATTTCAGTTCATGCGGGATCAGATAAGGTGTTTCCGATTCAGGTAAATACAGGATATGGTGTTCAAAATGTGCTTGTAGATGGTGTTTCAGTTACTTTACAATACAATATACAATATCCTGGTGGCCTCTATGCTTTTAGAACCATAACTGCGAATCACACCATTACTGCTTCATTTTTTATACTTCCTATTTATGCTATCACAGCCTCAGCATCTACAGGTGGAACAATATCTCCTTCAGGAAGTGTTGCAGCAACTTTTGGAACAAGCAAGACATTTGCAATGGCTCCAAATACAGGATATACTATTCAAAACGTACTTGTAGATGGTATTTCCGTTGGTACAGGATCTTCTTATACTTTTGGAAATATAACTGCAAATCACACCATTACTGCTTCATTTACGAATACTGCACAGGTAATTACAGCTTCAGCAGGAACAGGTGGAACAATATCACCTTCAGGAAGTATTTCAGTAACTCTTGGACAATCCAAAACTTTTACATTTCAATCTTATGCAGGATATGAAATTGATGTTGTGACTGTGGATGGTGTTTCCATAGGCAGTCCAGTTTCCTATACTTTCTCAAATATTCAAACTGCACATTCAATTTCAGTTGCATTTAAACTTTTTGATTCTTATTTGATCACAGCCTCCGCAAGTACAGGTGGTACAATAACTCCTTCAGGAAGTATTGCTGCTGTAAAAGGAGCAAATAAGACATTTACTTTGACTGTAAATGAATCCTATCAACTTAATGATGTATTAGTTGATGGTGTTTCAGTTGGAAAAGTTTTATCCTATACATTCACAAATATTCAGATTTCCCACACAATTGCAGCAGTATTTGGTTTGATTACTTATCAAATCATCTCTACATCAGGATTACATGGAACTATAACTCCTTTAGGAACAACTACGGTTAATTATGGAGTAAGTCAAGGATATATAATAACTCCCGATGAAGATTATATTATTCAGGATATAATTATTGATGGAGTTAATTATGATTTACCTGCATCAGGAACTTTGTTCATAAATGACTAAAGGTGTGTGATGTCCAATAAAATTGCAATAAATTATAATACTGTTTCCTTAATTCTTCCTTTATTGAAAACAGGAACTCCTAATGCTGGAACACATTTAGCATTATCAAGGAAAACTGTTCCTGCTTTAATATGGCCTCCACAAGATAATACTATTGGCAATGTTGTTTTTAGAGACATCAAAAAGAATCACACCATTTCAGTTAGTTTTATAAAGGAACTTGGAGGCATTCCTGGACTTGAAGGATATGTCACCTTTGTTGGAGTAAAAAAGAATCATACAATTAATGTGACTTTTTATAAAGTCATGGCTCCGCCAGAACCATTGAGTAATCATACCAAATTATTACTCCTTTTTAATGACAATCACACATCATTACGTCCTGAATTTTATATGTTTCCTAATGACAGTAATTGGAGATATTACACAGATTTGCCTGATGTGGATTCTTCAATAAGTCCTTGGTTTACAACTAATACAGGTCGAATGGCTGACTCATACGCATCACTTGTTGATTTTATCAAAGATGATAGTATTTATGATCATACTGTATGTCAAATTGCAGGATATAATTTGAGTTATGCTATGGATAGATCAATAGGAAGTGTTGCGGAAAAGTGGTGTTTAGGATGGATAAGTTCAAGTGAAAAAGCAGAGGGTAGATCATCTTTTATCAATAACATGTCAGACGCATTTGATCCTTCTGTTAATATTTTTAAAACACAATATTTACCAGGATGTAAATTAGGTGTAGATGATTTTACGATTGATTTTTGGTGGAAAGCTCCATTACTTACAGGATGTGGAGTACAACCTTATTTGGAAGATGGTAATCCTTATTACAATGGGTATTTAAGTAGTAATTATTTTTTCATACTCAGAGAGAGTAATAAGTATAATTATGATGGATCGTATAATAATAGTTTGATTGGATTATATAATGTTGATACAGCAGTAATAACTTATGATCCTAAAGATGATATTATGAATGCCCATGCCAGGATGGAATATATAATTTCAGCTTATCTTGGAACAAGGGATGATATTGAAACAGTAATTTTGTCAGGTGTTGTGTCAAAAGAATCAGAGTTCAATTCAAGAATTGAATTAATTGATGAAACTCAATCCTGGGAAATTGATGAATTAGTAGGAAAATATGTTACTATCATTTCTGGAACAGGATCAGAAACAGTTGATTCAGGAGAAAATAATATAAGTGGAGATTCTATTTTTATTAATCCTGGGCCAAAATTAATTGAAAGTAATACTGAAACAGTTTTGACAGTTACTATGTGTAACAGAGATGCTTGGGGAGGTTATGAATATAATCCTGTAACAAAAACATGGTATCAAAAAATTATAAGTGTGGACAACATCGCTTTTACATTTCCAGAAGTTCTTGATGAAACTTCTCATTATGAAATTACAGATAATATTCCTCAATATAGACTTATTCTTCAACACAAAGGGGATGTTTTTGATCCCATAACACATACAGGTTGGGCGTTTTCTGGAGGTAATGGTGGGCCAGATGGTGTAAGTTATGGAATAAAGAGCGGTAGAACAACAGATTTTTATAGTGGGATACTTCCTTATTCAGCATTGGTTGCAGCAAATGGTTCCTTTAGTCATATCGCATTTGTGAGAATGAAAGACACGATAAAATGTTATTTCAATGGTATTGTTTTAGAGGAAGAATTTAATATTCCTTTTAAATTCATTGAAAACCGATCTGAAAATTATATGATGCAAGTCACTATCAACAATTATTATGGAGCAATGGATGTATTTAAAGTTAATGATGTAGCTTTATGGTCTAAGAATTTTAATCCTTTTGATCCTTTAATGCTTCCTAATATTTATTTTGATATGGAATTAAGTTTGGATTCTCGTTTATTGGGAGATAATATTCTTTTACTCCTTCACATGAATGGGGAAGATGAGTCTGTTGTGTTTTATGATAGTAGTAAATACCATTATTCAGTATATAATGATTCTGGATATACAAAAATTATTAATAATGTAGGAGTATTTAATGGTTTTCATAGATTATTAATAGATGATTTTGATA